>VYLN01000026.1_pt1 | contig 42953 bp, 32 predicted proteins | sample 5109471 | NCBI WGS metagenome assembly VYLN01 (sample SAMN12291806, study PRJNA351875) | freshwater metagenome | isolation source: freshwater lake | place: USA: Michigan, Lee Lake | collected 2013-08-06 | reverse complement strand
CTCCCGCTCATCCCGCAACATCTCAATCTCCCGCAAAATCGCAGCGTCAAACACCTGCTCGCTAAATCGCTCGGCGTTCACTCGGCACGCCGCGTCGCTTCGCCTGGGGCAGCGGATGGTCGCCTTCACCAAACTCTCAACCGTCGGCTCGTCAAACAACGCGCCGGTCACGCCATCAAGCACCGTGTCGAGCGCTCCGCCGGTCTTTCTCGCAACTACGGGCAAACCGCACGCCTGCGCCTCAACTGCGACGATGCCGAAATCTTCGACTTGCGGAAAGAGCAGGATGCGAGCCTTGCGATAGTGCTCGCGCAACTCGGCATTCTCCACCCGACCAGCAAAGCGAATCCGCGCGGCTTTGCCATCCTTACCCGCTCGCGCGTGGGCCTGCAACTTGTCACGCATCGAGCCTGTGCCGATGATGAGCAGCCTTTGACCCAGCTTCTTGGCCGCATCAATAGCCAGATCAACGCGCTTGTAAGGCTCGAGCGCGCCCACATACAGCCAGTACTCTTCGCGCGCGTCGCCCATGCGCTCGATAGCCGGAGTGAAATACTCCGTCCGCACGGGCGGATAAATCACGCTGGCACTGCGCTCGTAGCAGCGAGTTACCTGGTCAGCGGTGTATGTGCTGTTGGCGATCAGCCGCGTCACCGTGTCGGCGCTCGTGCTCTGCTGGTCCCAGCGTTGGTAGCTTTTGCGAAAGAGTTTGAGCCCCGCCGACCGCAGCAGCGAATCACGCGTGTACTCGCCCGCCTGCGACCACACATACCTCGGCGGACTGTGGCAGTAACACAGATGCGGCACCCCATACGGCGGACGCAGCCCTTTGATTGCCGCGCTACTGCTCGAGATAATCAGATCAATCGGCTCGCGTTCGTGCAGCGCGTCAAGCTTGCGCGACAGATCACGAATCGCCTTGGGATAAAACGGCATCAGCCAGCGCCGCAGCGGCCCACTTGCCAAAGGCCACTTGCCAACCTTGCTCACCGTACGCGGAGTCGCGTCGATAGCCGGACTCACGGAGCCGCCGTCGTCGAACATGACAAACAAGTCAACCAATTGGTGGTGGCGCGACACAACTTGCACCAGCCGGTCGAGCACGCCCTCGCCCCCGCGATAGCCGCAAAGCCAGTCATGGGCCAGCACAATTCGCGTGGCACGTTTGGCCTGCGTTGGCATCTGAGGCTGGGCAATGGCTGGAGCAGGTATCATCGTTCACGTACGAGTCGGCGAGTTTGGAGTCTGAACGGAAGGATCGTATGAGTTCTGTGGAGCATCCGATCATCGCGGCGGGTCTAGCGGGTGTTTCTGGTCGCACCGCGCGAGCCGAAAATCGCTTCGGCGTTGATTATCGGCGTTGTGCCGCTGCTTTGCCGAGTTTGCCTTGCCCGATTATCGACGTTCACGCCCACATCAACGGCGAGCAAGCAGCCCTGATCTATCGCGAGGTCGCCAGAGCGTATGGCATCGAGCACGTCTTTACGCAAGTGCGAATCACCGATGCGCCGACCGTCAAACGTGTGCTAGGCGACTTTGTGTCCTTCATCGCTTTCCCGCAGTTTCGCACAGACGACAAACGCAAAGCGATGACCAGCGGCTATCTCGAAGACATTCAGCAGTTTCGCGATGTGTACAACGCGAAAATGATCAAGCTCTGGAACGCACCTCGCATGTACGAGGTTTTTCCAGGCGAAGCTGGCAAAGACCTCATCGCGTTTGATAGCCCCTGGCGCGTTGAGCATGCCAAGCTCGCGCAGCAACTGGGTATGGGCATCATGGTGCACGTGGCTGATCCTGACATCTGGTTTGCAACCAAGTACAAAGACGCTGCAACATACGGCATGAAGCGCGATCACTACCCGCCACTCGAACGCATGATCGATCGTTTCACCGGCCCCTGGCTCGCAGCCCACATGGGCGGCTGGCCCGAAGACCTGGACTTCCTCGACGGCTTGCTCACGCGGCATGCGAACTTGTGCCTTGATACATCCGCCACCAAATGGGTTGTGCGCGAGCTTTCCAAGCACCCTCGCGGCCGCGTGTTCGATTTCTTCGGCAAATGGCAAGGCCGCATCCTCTTCGGCAGCGACATCGTCACCATCGACGATCACCTCGCGCCCAAGCCCGCAGAAGTGATGAACAAACACCCGATGGCCGACCTCGCCGATTCGCCGCAGGCCGCCTTCGACCTGTATGCCAGCCGATACTTGGCTCTTCGGCTGATGTTTGAAACCGATTACGACGGCGAAAGCCCGATTGCCGACCCGGACTTGAAGATGGTCAATCCGTCGCTGGCTGAGGCGTTGCCAGCGCCCCGCATACGCGGCTTGCAATTTCCAGCAGAACTGCTGCGAGTGTTGTATCGCGGCGCGTGCGAACAACTCTTCGGTGGGCCGCCCGTCCGGGGCGGCAGTCATCCAACATCGCACAAGTGACCGTGCGAACCGACTGCATATCCGTCAGAATTTTTCAACCACAGGCATTCAGCCGCCCGGGACGGGCGGCCCACCTGCGCGAATCTGCTCATGCAGTGCCTGAATCTCCGTCCGCAGCCGCTCGAGCGCCCCATCGTTCCCCAACGCCATCAACTCCGCATGCGGAATCGGCTTCCCAAACTTCACGCGAAACCGAATGCCCGAAAACAGCTTCACTTTCCCACCGCGAGGCCACGCCGCAAATGGTCCCTCAATTGCGCAAGGCAACACAGGCGCCGCAGCACGCTTCACCAGCAGCATCACGCCGCGTTGAAACTCTTTGATCTGGCCATCTGTCGTGCGCGAGCCTTCCGGAAAAATCAGCGTCGCGCGGCCTTGCTCCAGCCGCGTAATCACTTCCTTGATGCTCGCAGTATCGGCCGCTGAGCCTCGCACCGGAATGCTGTTGAGCCCGCGAATCAGCCAACTCAGTGGCGGCTTGAACAACTCGACTTTCGCGATGAAGTCCAGGTTGCGATGGTCAATACTGCTGGCAATCGCCGGTGGATCAAAGTTGCTCTGATGATTTGACGCGATGATCACGCTGCCCGCCGCTGGCACATGCTCCGCGCCTTCCACGCGAATGCGATAGAAGATGCGACAGAACAAGTTCGCACTGCGCCGCGCAAGCGAGTACAGAAACAGCGACCCCAAGCTCGCGCCCGGTTGTTTGGCACGATAACGATCCAGCATGCCGCGAAAGTAGGCTTTGTGCGGCCCACCCGTCGGCCCATAACGCCGCGGCACCACTCGCACGCGAAGTTTGTTCGCCCATCGTCCGATTCTCTGACGCGTCGGAGGCGTTCGCGAAAAAATCGCAAGCGTCGGGGGTGAACGCTCGAGCCAAGTTTGTTTGTCAGGAGTTGTTTATGAAGATGCGTGTGAATGGCTGGAAGGCTTTGACCATCGTTGCAACGCTCGTCAGTGCGTCTGGCTGCGCGAAGCACGCTCAGCCCGCCGCCGTCGTGAGCGCGGAACCAGCAACGCCGCAGGTGCGGACGACTCCCCAGTCTCCGGCGCAAGATCGCCTGAGCGCACTCTCGCTCACCATGAATCAAGCCCAGCAGTGGAACGAGCCGCAAGCCAGCGACGTCAACATTCGTCCTTTCGTGGGCGAGCCAGGCGTTGCAGAAGCTACGACGGTCAACGTCAGTAAAGTCACCTTCGCCCAAGAAGGCGGCGACTTTGACCCCAGCATCTCGCGCGATGGCTCAACGCTGGTTTTCGCCAGCACGCAGCATCGCAACACCAGCGACATCTACGTCAAGCAAGTCAACACCAAAACCGTCACGCAGCTCACGCGCGATCCCGCTCAAGACGTCATGCCCGCCATCAGCCCCGATGGCTCGATGATCGCGTATTGCAGCGATCGCAGCGGAAATTGGGATGTTTTCGTCATGCCCGTAACCGGCGGCAAGGCTTTCCAAATCACCAGCGACATCACTCCGGATGTGGCCCCAAGCTGGAGTCCTGACGGCACGCAGCTCGTCTTCTCACGCTTGGGCGAGACCAGTGGCCGATGGGAAATGTGGACCGTTCGCGTTGCGAAGCCCGAAGTCGCACAGTTCATCGGTTACGGCCTCTTCCCCAAGTGGTGCCCAACTGCTGGCACGGGCGAAGATCGCGGCGATCAGATTCTCTTCCAACTCGGTCGCGAACGCGGCAACCGCGGCTTTAGCCTCTGGACGCTTTCATTCAAGAACGGCGAAGCCAGCAACCCGACGCAGATCGTCAGTGATACGAGCAACGCCCTCATCAATCCCACATGGAGCCCCGACGGCAAATGGATCGTGTACGCACAGGTGCCGATGTCGCAGGCTGCAAACACCACGCCCGACAGCAGCAGCCTGTGGATGACCAGCACGCAAGGCGAAGGCACCGTTCGCCTGACTACGGGTCACGGCGTGTCACTCAGCCCGACTTGGAGCAAGAACAACCAACTCTTCTTCGTCAGTAACCGCGACGGCGTCGAGAACGTCTGGTCGCTGCGCATGCAAGACGCCGTCCGCACCGCAAACGCGATAACCAGTGGCCAAGCATCCATGGCTGTCACGCTTTCATCACCCGAAGACACGCGTGAAGACCCACACGCCCCAGAGTCAGACGACATGGAGAGCGGCGATGACGACGCCGTCGAAACCGCCAGCGAGGACGAAAAGAACCACCGCTGATTGGTTGACAACCCAGTTTTTTTCGCGGGCAAGTCTTGCAAAATCGGCGGCTCCAATGCGTGGAACCCGCCGAAGCGAGGCTTGCCCGTTCCGCATTTGTACTTGTTTTCCAAGCGAGGGTCGCTTGTGCAGAAAACCCGCAAGAAACGCCGATCTCGCGATCATGCATCGCGTCTTCGTAACTCTGTTCTCTTTAGCGAGCGTCGCCGCCGTCGTGGTGTCACTGACAGCTTGCGCATCTGGCCCTAGGCCCGAACGCCTCACCGCCCCGCGCGCCCTTTCAACTCCCTACGACACCGGCAAGGGCGAAGTCCTCTGGGCCGTCATACCGCTCCGCAACGAAAGCGGCGCAAGCATCGTCGATGAACTCGTTATGACCGACAAACTCGTCGGCACCATCGAAGAAGTCCGCGGCGTGCGCTGCCTCCCGCTCAATCGCACGCTCGCCGCGATGGAAGCCCTCGAACTTCGCACAGTCACCACGCCCGGCCAAGCCCGGCAACTCGCCCAGTCGCTGGGCGTGGATGCCATCGTCGCTGGCAACATTACCGCGTACGACCCGTACACGCCCGTGATCGGCTTGTCACTCGCCCTCTACGCCCGCCCTGGTTCTATGCTCAGCGAGCAAACCACCCTCGACACTCGCAGGCTCACGCAGTCCACCGCCGATTCAACGCCCACAACTTCCGACGCTCAGTGGACCGCCCGCCCCATCGCTGTTTACAGCGATCGGCTCGACGCCAAGAACCACACCACGTTGCTCGAACTGCAAAATTTCGCCACAGGCCGGACACGCGAACCCAGCGCCCTCGGCTGGCGTCGCTACACCGCAAGCATTGATCTCTACAGCGAATTCGTGATGTTCAAAGGCGTCGATGGCTTGCTGCAACAAGAGTGGCTGCGCGTTGCCCGCATGCAAGTGCCCGCGCTTGATGCGAGGCCGATCGCGGGTGCTGAGAAGTAAGCGAATCGCGCCTCGCGACCGGCAAACGATCGCACATCACGCCGAAGTCTCAGGCATACTCGCCTGCGCCGCACGCTTGCTTTCTTGCCGCTCACTATCCAACCTAACCAGGTGCCGAAAGTACTCGCTCACGTTGCCGAACTGCCCGCTACTGACACGTTCATCCACGAACACCTTCATTTTTTCCGGCATCGAAATGCTGACGTTCACATTTGCCACAACGATTCCTTTCGTAATAGATACGATTCAATGCTATACTAGTGTGTTATCAGGTGTTGGCAATCGACTGAATCGGCAAAAATTGCCTATTTTGGGGGGATATAGCCGAAGTATCTCCCGCCTCCAGGTCTTGTGTCGATGATTTTCTCGCAAGACGTTATTGACACGAGGCGAAAGTCGCACCGCAGATGCGTCGATGTTTTTCCTGCAAGCCCCATATTCGCCGTCACACGGACGTACGGCGGGTCGGGCCTCGCAAGGAGCCAAGCAATGGCACTTCCGCAGTCGCAGAATCTGGTTCGCATCGCGTTGTTGGATGCGTTCACAAGCTACCTCGCCGATGAACGGCACTTCAGCCCTTACACGGCCCGTTGTTACGGCGCGGACCTCCGTCAATACACGGAGTTCCTGTGTTCGGTGCACAAGATCACGCTCAACGAGCAGCGTGAGTCCAAGGCCTACGAGAAGTACGCCGCCACGCGCTCGCCTGGCAGTGCCTTCCCCAGCCCCGCCAAGGACGCCATTACCGATCACATCTGTCAGGGCACCACCGAGTCGGTCCGCGTCTTCCTGACGCACCTAGGCGAACAGCAGTACTCCGCTGCGACCATGGCCCGCAAGATCGCCACGCTCCGCAGTTTCTACAAGTGGGCGGACCGTCGCGGCGTTGCCAACGGCAACCCCATGACAGCCATCCGCACCCCTCGTCAACCCAAGCGCCTGCCCAAGGCTATTCCCATGGAACAGGTCGAGAAGCTGCTCGCCGCTCCTGGTGATGGCGACGTGCTCAGCCGTCGCGACCGCGCCATGCTCGAAACGCTGTACAGCACGGGCATCCGCGTCAGCGAACTGGTGGGCATCGCTCACGACGATGTTGACTTCGCGGGCGAAGCTCTCCGCATCCGCGGCAAGGGCAAAAAAGAACGCATCGTTCCGCTGGGCTCACACGCCATCGCTTCGGTGCAGCGTTACCTCGATATGCTCCGCACCGACCCGCGCTTTACCGACGCGCACAACGAGCCTCGCGCTCCGTTGTTCGTCAACAAGCACGGCGGCCGACTCAGCAGCCGCAGCGTTCGCCGCAAACTCGATAAGTATCTCAAGCAGGCAGGCCTTGATCCCTCGATCAGCCCCCACACGCTGCGTCACAGCTTCGCGACGCATCTGCTTGACAACGGCGCGGACCTTCGCAGCGTGCAAGAACTGCTGGGCCACCAAAGCCTCAGCACGACGCAGGTCTACACCCACCTTTCAACGCAACGCATGCAGGATGCGTATAAAGCCGCCCACCCTCGGGCGCAGGCCAGTTGAAACCTGACTCATCGGGATCGTGAGTCGTTTGTTTCACTGCTACCTGACCCTTCCAATTCCTTTTGATTCCCAGGCACAAGCCTTTCTGACACAATCGCCCGCACCTCGCGGGCGATTGTTTCTTCATCCGTCAGCGTGTTGTCCAGCGGAATCACGCCCAGCAGTCGTTGCTCGCTATCGATGACCAGTACAACCGCGCCCGTGGTTCCAGGCGCGATGCGATTGAGTGCCGCCTTGCCCACGCTCGTCCAATAGAAGAGCGTTGCACCATCCGTAATCGTCCCGAGTTTCTCACGCGTCTGCCGCACAAACGCCGGCATGATCTGATCAAGTTCCAACACGCCCACTGAAATCGTGATAAGCCGCGGACACGTCGTGATGCCCGCCATCCGCTGATTATCAAATTCTCGCGACAACCACGACAGCGACTTCTGCGCTGCCAAAATGTTCTGCGTCGGCGCGTTGTCGCTGGGTATTACGCAAATCACCGCTGCCGCTGTCATCGCGTTGGCCTTCGGCGGCTGCTCCTGCAACGACCGCAGCGCATCCACCAGCGACCAGCCGCTCAAATCATGTCGATGCATCCCAAGTACCGGCATGCGATCGCCAACGTGCACCTCACTAGGTAACGCCCGCAAGTCCGTCAGCTTCGCAACCTTCGTTCGCTTCTCCGTGCTGATGCCCCACAAGTCGGGCCGCTTCGCGTCATCGGTCACAATCGCATCGATCGTGCCGCGAACGGTCAGTTCGCCGTTCGTAAACGTATAGCTTTTCAGCCGCGAAATATCGGTCGTAACCAACTCCACGCGCGTCTCGCCCGCCGTTCCCGCCAGAGGCCACGCACCCGTCCACGTCGTCTCACCCGCGCCCACAACCATCATGCTGCGCTCAATTGCCAGCTCTTCCGTCGCTCGCCGATCCAGCGCAAACCCAATCTGCGGCAGCGGCAAACTCGGCAATACCTTTGCGAGTGATTCGGGCGACAACCCGCCATCCAGCTTGGCTTCAAAATACTGCTCGTTGTTCTGCGTGTGCACTGCAATCAGCCTGTCGCCCTCGGCGTAAATCGCCAATCGGCCCATATCCAGCCGCAGTCGCGCAGGCCTCTCCGCAGCAATATTCCCCGCATCCACCCGCAGCAACACGTCACTCGCTATCTCGCTGGACGCATCCTTCGCGACCAGCGCAACCCGCTCGGCAATCGCGTGAAATCGATACGCCCCCAGCAGCCGGGCAAGAGCGGTCGGGGTGTCTGCGGCGGGCTGCAGCGAAGGCTCAGCACCTTGCAAAGGCAGCGCGACAGCAACCGGCGAAGCGGAGAGAACCGAACACAACACAGCGTGCACAAGCATGCGTGATTCTTCGCAACTCATGGCTCGCCGCAACGTGCTTTATGCACGTTTCTTTGTGCGTGGTCCGGGCTTGCCCTTCTTCGCAGTCTCTGCTGCTGCCTCGCCTGCTGCTCCACCCGTTTCTTCGTACGTCGTCACGACTTGCTCGACATATCCCTCACGCTGCTGCGGTGGATGCACAATTTCCACCTCGATCGGCTTGAGCACCGAGTCAGCGGCGGCTTGCCCTGCCGTCCAGCTTTGCTCGTACATCTCCGCAATGCGCTGCTCAACCGCAGCCACCACGCCCTCTCGCTGGTCTCGCGGCACCATCAGCAGCGTTGCCACCCACCTGCGGACCAATTCAGGACCGAGGGGTTGCAGCAGTTCCACCAGCATCCGGGCCTGATCGCTTGGTGACAACTTCGGCGATGGCTGATGACCAGGAGGGGTTGACGGGTGTTGAAACAGCGGTTGAGTTGCCATGCGGTGAGCCAGATGCCAAACCAGACCCAGGAACAGTCGTTGTGCCGTGAGGCCGCGATTCTATCGCTGCTGCAGATGCCGACGCCTGTGCTCGCACGCGAGCCTCCAGCGTCTGCACAAACGCCTCAAGCCGAATGACGCGGTCGGTCAAAATCTCCAGCGTGTGCGCCACTGCTGCCAAAAGCTCGCCCGGGTTGGCTTCGCGCAATGCAAAGCTGCGCACGTCTACCTCGTGCATGGGTCCGTGCCCCGTCAGCAGCCATGTCGAATTGATTTTCATTTTTTGGCATAACGCCGTGAGGAACTCGACGCTAGGCGATTGCCCTTGCACATATCGCCGCACCGTTTCCGGGTGCGTTTCCGTCAGTTCCGCGACCTCACGAAAACTCCGTTGCCCTACAACGGCTTTGATACGTTGATGCAGTGACTGGCCTTCCATACGAACATGCTAGCACAAAACGGTTGATTTGTGCGGATAATGTATGAGCTATGTTGGTGAATTGTCGGGTCCACGGCTTTGATGCATCGCGCACGCTAACTACACACTGTTGTGTTCAAATTACAAAAATTCTTGCGGTTCAAGGCCGTTCTACGCGCCCATCCCACGCCCTTGTATCCACCACGGCCCGACTCGGCTCATCTTGCCATGGCGTCAGTGCTCGCGGCCAGGCACTTCGCACGCCTCGCGCGTCCATTCGCACCAGCCCGATACGCACCAACCCATCTTCCTCAATCGCGCCGGGCGGCAACGGAATCCGCACCATTGCTCGTCCATCGAGCATGATAACTTCCGCGCGTCGACCACCGCTGCCGAGGTCTTCGCCCAAGCTATCAGTCAGTTCCCGATCTTGTGCGCGCATTCCGGTAATCGTTCCGTCCAAGCTCACTCGCCACACGGCTGCTGCCGCTCCGGGCGTGCCGGTGTAAATCCAAATCGACTCGCGCGAGCGATCTGCATCCGCAGGCATCGCGCATTCTACGAATATCTGCCACAGCCGACGCGGATTCGTCGTGCCCGGATCACTCGGACTCGGCGCGGCTCGAAAGAACATCGCCGCCGTTGCCCACGCAGGTTCGTCTGTAGGCGTCGTCGCCGACAACCACTCTGCCAATCGCATATCGCGAGCGAAAACGCCCGTCGCCAAGCCCGGCGGCGTGATGGCAATTGGCCCATCGATTACACTCAGCCGCACCGCGTCGTTGCCCAGCGTCGCTGTGATGTCGCGCCGAGAGTCTGGGGCAAGCATCGCCGTGACGCCACGCTGCGCCATCTGTTGGCCCGCTGCATCCAGCGGCATCACCGGCGTCGCGACCGCCAACGTCTTTCGCGGCTCCAAAGGCCGCGGGTCCGGCGCCGCCGCACTATCGCGAGGCGCAATCCACGCGAGTTCTTCAGTCGCCGAGAGATTCGTCAAGGCAATGGTCGCGAGCGGCGTGCGTCTCCCATCCACGCTGTCCGCATCTTTCTCGACCAGAACGCCGCCGTCGTCGCGCACCCATGCAGTAAAAGCAGGCTGCTCGCGCAGCCACTGTTCGGCCAACTCGGCCCGCCGCTGCGGCGCGATGCGAGAGTCCAGCAAGTCACTCAGCAACCGATCCGTCGCTTGTGGCAAGGGATTCCACGCTGGCACAATCACGCCGGGTTCAACTTCTGCAAGTTGCCCGAGTGCGGCACGCAGCCGTGTCGCGAGTTTGGCATCATGCAGGTACAACCGTGCCAGCGCAATCTGCCAGCGCTGAATCAACTGCTCGCCGAATACTGAAAGCAGCGGATCATTGATCGGTGCAAATCGCTCGTCATGGATGGGCGACAACCCATCTTCAACCAGTCGTGCCCGCCAGCGCGTCAGTGGCTCAGCCGCTTGAGCCGCGAGCAAATCACTGATCGCAACCGTGTTCATAGGTCCGCGCGTGGGCTGCCACGCGCGCGAGCCAGTCGCTGGATCAAGCCCTGATTCTGTTTGGACCATCGTCGCAATCGCGGGCAGCCACTGCACGGGCACACGCTGCGTGCCGATCCAGATCGTCGAACTTGCTGCCCGCGCGGGTGGATCAATCGCGATCACCAGCGAATCTTCTCCTGGAAGCGCGAGTGCTTCTTCCCGCGTCACTTCGCGCGAGGTTGTCTTGACTTCACTTCCCAGCCAATGCAGCATCCGAACTGGCGTCGTCGCGGGTTCGACGTACGTTCCCACCGCCGACTGCACCCTGACAGCGTGCAATGTGTGTGTCAGCCTGGTACCATCTTCCAGCAGCACCGCAAAGTCAGCGATGGACTTGCTACGAGCATCAAAGAACACGCTCGCGTCAATTGGCACAATGATCCGCGAGCCCGCGATCGCATCAATGCGAGAAAAAACGGGACGTGCATCTTCGTTTTCGTTCGCCGACTCAACGCTGCGACGAACAGCCTGCGACCAGGCACTCTGCGTCAGCCCGCACACGCCGCACAGCACAAAGACAGCCGCACCCTGCACCAATGTTGTCCCCGCATAGCCGCTCACAACGCCTCCGTGGGCAGCGTTTGCACCATGTTCGCCACCACCGCGTCCGCACTCACGCCTTCCGCGTGGCTTTCGAAATTCATAATCAGTCTGTGCCGTAGCGCAGGCTGCGCCACCGCGCGAATGTCATCAATGCTCGCCGCAAATCGCCCCTCGATAAGCGCCTTGCATTTGGCCGCCAAGATCAGCGTCTGCGCTCCACGCGGCGAACTGCCGAGTCGAACATATTTGTCAACCATGGGCGTCGCGTATGTCGCCGTCGCGCCATCGCTGTGGGCCGTGCCCTTGGGGTGCGTTGTCAAAACCAGCCGCACCGCGTAGTCACGCACGTGCGATGCAATCGCCACTTGTCGCACGAGTGCCTGGTGCTCCAGCAACTTCGCCGCACCCAGCACCGCCTTGGGCACGGTGTTCTGCGAACTCGTCGTGCGATCAATAATGCCCGCCAAATCATCGCGCCCGGGCGGCAAACTCAGCAACTTGAAGAAGAATCGATCCAGCTGCGCCTCGGGCAACGGATACGTGCCTTCCTGTTCGATCGGGTTCTGCGTCGCCATCACCAGGAACGGCTTTGGCAGTTGGTGCGTGGTCGTGCCCACCGTCACGCTGCGTTCTTGCATCGCTTCGAGCAACGCGCTTTGCGTCTTGGGCGTCGCGCGGTTTACTTCGTCCGCCAGCACAATTTGTCCAAAGATCGGCCCTTGCTGAAACTTGAAGACGCGTTCGCGCTGTCCGCTCGTTTCCACTTCCGTCACGATCGTCGTGCCTGTGATATCCGCCGGCATCAAGTCGGGCGTGAACTGCACACGCGAAAACTGCAAATCAAGTGCCTGCGACAACGTTCGCACCAGCAGCGTTTTGCCAATGCCAGGCACGCCTTCCAGCAGTACGTGGCCGCCGCAAAAGAGACACGTCAGCACACCTTCCACAATCTCTCGCTGCCCAACCACCACCCGCGCCACCTGTTCGCGCACCGCTTCAAAATCTTTGCGGAACGCATCAGCGGCTTGTTGGGCTTGTTCGGGTGTCATCGTGGTTTCAGGCATAGTCTCGATGATAGTGATGTCCGCGTCTACGCTCTGCCCGGAGGTTTCCATGCAATACGCGCTCACGATGTTCCTGGTTGCAGGCCTTTCCCCAGCACTTGCCCTTGCGCAAGCCACCGACACCAAGCCTGCCACGAACGCAACTGCCGAACAAACCAAAGTAACTTACCCCACCGGCGCAGTCTTCGCCGCCGAAGCCAAGCTGATTGGCGAGGGCTATGCCTTCACCGAAGGCCCCGCCTTCATGCCCGACCCCAGCGTGAAACCTCTGGGCGGCTACTTCATCTTTTGTGATGTCATGCCTTCCAAAGTCTTCCGCTGGAACGGCGACGGCAACATTCCCGAAGTCTTCTTCGAAAGCACCGAAGGCGCACTCGGCACCGCAATCAAGCCTGACGGCACGATCGTCCAATGCCGCAAGAATTCCCGTTCCGTTGAAGAAGTCACGCTCGAAGCCGGCAAAGTCAAATCAACCACGACCCGCGCGGCGGACTTCGAGGGCAAGAAGCTCAACGCAACCAATGACTGTATCGTCGCACGCGACGGCAGCATCTGGTTCACCGATCCGCCGTTCTTCACGCCGAAGGACGAAATCCAACTGGATTTCACAGGCGTCTATCGCATTAGCCCCGATGGCAAGCTCGAAGCCAAAGCCCGTGACATCAAGTACGCCAACGGCCTCGCATTCTCAACCGACGAAAAGACGCTCTACGTCAATGATTTCGCTGGCAAGAAAGTCATGGCCTACGCCGTGAATGACAAAGGCGATCTCGCGCCGCCCACGCTTGTTGCTGACCTCGCGGCACTCGCGAAAACCGTCAACGCCCAGGGCCGAGGCGGAGCCGACGGCATGCGCGTTCGCAGCGATGGAACGATCCTCGCCACAGGCCCAGGTGGTGTTTACGCCCTCACCCAGAACGGTGAGTTGAACGACTTCCTGCCCACCGGCAGCGCAAGCAATATCGCGATTGGCGGCGAAAAAGCAGACATTGCGGTCGTGACCTCTGGTTCTCGAGTATTCAGCGTGCCGCTTGTGCCGATCAAGTAAACCGCGGGGCTGCTGCTGATGACGTGAATTGGGCCCCCCATAAAGCGTTGTCCGTTGGCTCAAGTGTTGCGTACTATGAATGCGATTGTGATAATGGATCGGGCGTGTCACTCTCATGCGTCCGCCGCAGCTTTGCCGCTGCACGTTTTCTGAATCGGGCATCGTGGGGAAATGCAGTTCTTTCGGCACGCGAGCGGTTCGCGTGCCGGTCGTTGTTGGTTTGCCGCTTACTACCTCAACCATGAACACCATGTCCGATCCACATCGCTCGTCCGTCAAGACCGAACTCACCGCTGACATGGTCGAGTCCATGCTGCACGACGATCACTTCGTCCGTGCGCTCTGGCATGCCGTAACGATCGATCCCATGACAGGCGTCCAAGTCGTCGCGCCCGAAGGCACCATCCTCTACGGCAACGACCAAGCCATGCAAATGTTCCTCGGTCCAACCACACGCGCAATCGATTACGTCGGTCGCAACGCCAGTGAGTGGTCAAACCCCGATGCCTTCCGCGAACGCGTCACGCTGCTCAACGACATCGTCGCCGATGGCGTCACTCGCCAGTTCCGCGGCATCTATCAAGGCCGACAAATCGTCTCCACCGTTTACCGCGTCATGGCTGGCAAACCCCCCGCCGCCAAGACGCCCGCACTGCTCATCATCTCGCGATACGTCCACGGCGATGTCAAACAAGCTCACCTCCAAGGCCTCGAACTTCGTCACTCACCTGACGTTCACCTTGGCCCCCTCGACATCCTCTCCCGGCGCGAACTCGAAGTCCTCGCCCTGATCGGCGAAGGCCTCAGCCTCCCACAAATCGCCGAAGTCCTTGGTCGCAGCCCGCACACCGCGCACGACCATCGCAAAGCCATCGGCCGCAAACTGGGAGTTGACGATCGAGTGCGCCTGGCCGAAATGGCCAAAGCCGCCGGCCTCAAACCCACCGACGCCGCCCTCCGCCGCGTCCGCTACGCGGGCGAACAACGCCGTCGAGCGGGTGATGCGCCAGCTTGATTCCTTTCGGCAAACGAATTTGAACCCATCGCACGCTTGCCAATGATCCCCCATGCACCCAGCCGCCTTCCTCGACCGCGACGGCACCATCATCCGCGAGGTCCACTACATCTCTCGCCCTGATCAAGTCGAGATTCTCCCCCGCGCCGCCGATGCCATCAAACTTCTTGCCGCCGCTGGCTACACGTGCATCATCGTCAGCAATCAATCCGGCGTGGGTCGCGGCAAACTCACGGAAGCCGACATGCACGCCGTGCAAGCCGAGGTTGATCACCAACTCGCCGCCGCTGGTGCAAAACTGCACGCGGCTTACTTCTGCACGGTTCCGCCGCCACCCGATACCGACACCGCCCCCGACCGCCGCAGCCGCGTCGATCATCCCGACCGCAAACCCGGCCCGGGCATGCTGTTGCGTGCCGCCCGAGAACACAATCTCGACCTGACCCGCAGCGTGATGGTCGGCGACATGCTCAGCGACATTCTCGCAGGCAAAAATGCCGGCGTTGCAACAACCATCCACGTAAAAACCGGCCACGGCGCAACCCAGCCCGAGGCGATGAAGCAAGCAGACTTCGCCGCCCAAGACCTGTACGATGCCGCTCGCTGGCTCCTCGCGCGAGCGAACAAAAGCTAGCGATCGTTTCCTCACACTTCGCAGTCTGGCACTCCGCACTCTGGCACTTTTTCCCACTGGACTTCCTATGAACATTCTCGTCACCGGCGGCGCCGGTTATGTCGGCAGTGCTTGTCTTCGTTGGATGCTCGCCAAGGGTCACAACCCGGTTGCATTCGACAATCTCAAGATGGGCCACCGCAAGGCTGTGCCCGATGGCCGACTCATTGTGGGTGACATCAGCAACGAGCAAGCCGTCGTCGCCGCGTTGCAGCAGGTGAAGGCCGACGCCGTCATGCACTTTGCCGCCGCGACGTACGTGGGCGAGAGCGTCAGCGATCCTGAGTACCACTATCGCAACAACATCACGGGCACCTGCGTGCTGCTCAACGCCATGCGCAAGGCTGGCGTGAATCGCATGCTCTTCTCCAGCACCTGCGCCACCTACGGCATGAACCCCAAAGTGCCCATGAGCGAAGAAAGCCTGCAAGACCCTTGCTCGCCTTACGCGCGCACCAAACTCGCGGTCGAGTGGATGATCCGCGACTTCGCGCACGCGTATGGCCTTGGCTTCACGCTGCTGCGATACTTCAACGCCAGCGGCGCCAGTCCCGACGGCATGCACGGCGAAGACCACAAGCCCGAAAATCACCTGATTCCGCTCGTGCTGGAAGTGCCGCTGGGCAAGCGGTCGCACATTACGGTGTTCGGCAACGACTATCCCACGCCCGACGGCACCTGCATCCGCGATTACGTCCACACCGACGACCTCGCTCAAGCTCACCAACTTGCCATCGAAGCAACACACGCCCCAACCGCAACCACCGCAGGCACCGCCGACGTCTTCAACATCGGCACCGGCAACGGCCAAAGCGTTTTTGAAATCATCAAAGCCTGCGAACAAGTCACGGGCCAGAAGATCGCCATCAAAATCGCCGACCGCCGCCCGGGCGACCCGCCGGCCCTCGTCGCGGAACCGGCGAAACTCAAGAGCAAACTGGGCTGGAAGCCGCAGTACACGGATATCGTGAAAACGGTGGAAACGGCGTGGAAGTGGCATAAGGCCAATCCCAATGGGTATGGCGACTAAGCCAGCTTGGCATTACGACTTCCAGAAGGCGCTCGCACAAGAAACTTATTCAACCCTCACAACGAGCGGCGATGTAGCGAGAAGCTCCATCACGCGCACCCAACTTTTCCGCCTTCTTGCTTCGCTTCTCTTCTTTGCGCTCTTCGCGTCTTTGCGGTGAGTACTGCCTCGATCTGGTCTCTCGCTCAACACTCCCCGCCAGCCAACACCTCAAAGAAATCAATCACATCCGCGTCTTCCGGGAAGACCGTGTTGTTGTTGAAGTCGATGTCGTTGCACAGTCCCGTACTGCATTCGCCGCCCGCAAGCACCTCAAAGAAGTCAATCACATCCGCGTCTTCGGGAAAAACCGTGTTGTTGTTGAAGTCAATCCCATCACACGCCACCGTCGCAGGCGGCGTCAACACAATCGTCGCGATATCAACGCTCGATGCCCCGCCGTCGCTGCGGCCAACGACCGCAATGTTGCCGTTGGGCAACGCCATGATGGCGGCGGCACGATCATCAACTTGCGGGTTGGTCGGGTTGCTCCACCGTGCACTCCAGTCCCGGCTTGCATCCGTCGCATCAAACACGCCGATGGCGTAGTCGTTGTCTCCCGCAACGCCCGTTGACACAAAACCAGCGACGAGCGTGCGCCCGCTCGGTTCAATCGTCACGCCGCCGCGTGCGCTGCTCTCGGCCCGGTTCAGCCCTGTGTCCTTCGCGCGGAAACTCTTCGACGCGCCGCTGGTGCTGTCAAACGTCGCAACAAAAAAATCCGCTGGCAAACCTGCGATGCTGCCAACATGTCCCGCCACGCGAATCATACCTGCAGCATCAACGGAAACCGCTCGCGACACCACCGTTCGCCCATCGCTGGGGCGCCACGTCGTGCTCCACACCTGCGAACCGCTGGGATGCACCTTCGCGAGGATCAAGTCGCCACCCAGTGAGCCCGCGACAATCGCGCAGCCATCACTCGCGAGCGCAACACCCACGCCCGTAGCACCGCCTGCCAACGCCGGAATTTCTTGCGTCGTCGATACACCCCCAGCGCCAACTCGAACCAACTTGCATCCACCGCCCGAGATTCCCGCGAGTGCCACACACGCACCCGCAGGATCTCGGACGACTTGGATGACTTGCGAAAACGGATACCCCGCAGCAGCCGTCCACACCGGAACGCCCGCACCGTCGAGGTACGTCACAAACGAATCTTGCTCATTGGTCGCGAGCGCAGTCCCGCCGCCCACGTACATTCCAAACCCGCCGTCACCCACAACCGCCGTCGCAACCGTGCTCACCGCACCATCACCCAGCAATTGATTCCACGCAACTTCGCCATCGGCGTTGAACTTCACCACGCCCGCCTGCGTGAAGCCAAAGAAACCATCTTCGCTGTACCGCGTCGTGGCCCGGCCCACCGCCACCACACCGCCCTCAGGCGTTGCGATCATCGCCGCCATGCTGTCCACGCCCGACCGTGTGGCCGGACTGCTCTGATCATCGCCCAACGTGGGAAAATCAAACACGCTGCCCCAAAGCTGCTGCCCAGTGCCGTCGTACGTGATCACAACAAAATCATCATGCGGCACAAACTTCAACTTCACGCCGCCCGTCGCGTTCTCAAAGCTCTGCGTCACCCCGCCCGCAAAAATATTTCCCGCAGCATCAACCGCGATCGCCCGCGGATCTTCTGTCGAGCCCAACGTTGCCCCAACAGGGGGCTCGCTGGGACCATTAAAAACCTGCGACCACAAAATGGTCTGGGCGTGAACCGAAGAGGCAATTCCTGCCACTGATAAAATGAGCAATGCAGCGATCCTGCGCATGGCAACTCCAGGCACGTAGCCAAAAACCCCTGATCGAGTGTCCCTGTCGCTCGCTCCTCGCTTATCCAACAATGTGCATCAAGTTTGGGGAATTGCAAACGAACTTGCGGGTTTGTTCTTTGTCAGCTGTGCTTTTCCACGCCCTGGAAATCCCCAAATACAGATTTGTTTCTCCGGAACCGGTGCAACACCCAGAAACGTACTGCATAATAGAAGATGTCGACATCCACTTAACCTGGTTCTGGGTGGTTGTCAGATCGGCACCGCTTGCAATGCGCAACTTCTGCGTAATCGGAGATTCGGGATCATGCGTGGCAAGTCACTCAAGCGGCCTTCGGCCGAGACCCTCTATGTTGCTCTGGTCGCCGCTGCTGCCGTTGGCGTAACGCTCGCCGTCGCTACGCCCGTACCGACAACGCTCCGCGACTTCTTCAACGGCGGCACCCAGCCCAACACGCTCATCGAGCCGCTCATGACGGCTCAGGTTTGCAGCAACTGCCACTCGTACTACGACGAGCATACTGAGCCCTACAGCCTTTGGTCCGCCAGCATGATGGGTCAGGCCTCGCGTGATCCGATCTTCCACGCGGCTCTTGCGGTTGCCAATCAAGACGCGTCTTTCGCTGGCGAGATGTGCCTGCGCTGCCACAGCCCCCAAGGCTGGTCGCGCGGCGCGGTGAGTGCAGATACCAGCGGCGCATCGCTTGAAGGCGAAGACCTGCAAGGCATCAGTTGCAGCGCCTGCCACCGCGCGGTCGATCCGGTGTACAAGCCAGGCACGAGTCCCACGCGCGACCAAGCCATCCTCGCCAATCTCACCACGCCCATGCCCACGCACAGCGTGCACGGCACTGTTGAAGCGCTCGCGCATAACGCGAGCTTCGTCTGGGATCCGGAAGACTACCGCCGGGGTCCATACGAAATTACTGCTAATCCGCACCGCTGGGTTCGCAGCGAGTATCACCGCGATCCTGCCCTGTGCGCCAACTGCCACGAAGTCAGCAATCCTGTGTACACCAAGCAGCCTGATGGCAGCTATCAACTCAACGCTCTCAATACGCCGCACGAAACGCTGAACAAGTACGACATGTTTCCCGTCGAGCGCACGTACAGCGAGTGGCAGAACAGCACGTTTGGCACGCAAGCTGTTGCACTCGCGAAGAACCCCAACGCACTGCCCGATGATCCCGACTTTGGCATGAATCGCTTCGGCGGGAACGATGTCAACGTCCGCACGTGCCAAGATTGCCACATGCCGCGCACGAAGGGCTACGGCGCAAACCCGGCTCAGGGTGCGATCTTGCGAAACGACTTGGGCAAGCACACGTTCAATGGTGCCAACACCTGGGTGCTGCGAGCAGTCGCGCAGCTCTACCCCGAGTACGAAACTGATCTCACCGAAGCCGGCGTGAATGATTCCATCCAGCGCTCACACGAAATGCTCGCCGCCGCGAGCGATCTCGAACTCACTTTCGATGGCTACACCAACCTCAACGCCCGCATCATCAACATGACTGGCCACAAACTGCCCACCGGCTACCCCGAAGGCCGGCGCATGTGGATCAACGTCAAGTTCTTCGCGATGAACGATGTGCTGATCGCCGAGTACGGCGCGTACAACAGCGATCTTGCAGAACTCACGACCGCTGACACGAAGGTTTACGAAGCGAAGATGGGCCTTGACGCTCACGCATCAAACGCCAGCGGCAAGCCCATCGGCGAGAGCTTCCACTTCGTGCTCAACAACCAGTGGCTCAAAGACAATCGCATTCCGCCCATCGGATTCACGAACGCTGCGTTCGCAAGCGTTGGTGCAGCACCGGTTGCAGTTGTGTATGTCGATGGCCAATACTGGGACGACACGGCGTATCCCGTTCCACCCGCCGCTGTGCGAGCAGAAGTGCGCGTGTACCACCAGACCACAACGAAGGAATACATCGAATTCCTGCGCGACCAGAACACCACCAACAACGCTGGCACCATTGCGTATGACCAGTGGGAACTCTTCGGCAAGAGCCCGCCGGCCTTGATGGACGAAAAAATCATCGCGGTCAATCCCTGCGGCGTGGACGTCAACAGCGACGGCGTCTACCCCGACGAGCGCGACTTTGACTCGCTTCTCGACTACTACTGGATGACCGACATGCGAGCCGACATCAACCACGACGGCCTCGTCAACGGCAACGACATCATCAGCTTCATCGACCGCTTCGCCGGCGCGCCGTGCGAGTGAGGAAGAAGTGACGAAGTGACGAAGTGACGGAGTCAAGAAGTCAAGAAGTGCCGCAGTATCGAAGTGCCTTTCCACTTCGTCACTTCGTCACTTCGTCACTTCGTCACTTCGTCACTTCGTCACTTCTTCCCACTTTTTCACGTTCTCACGCTTGTCACCGCCGCGATCGCGAGCGGTAGCAGCATCATCGCGGGTAGAAACACGCTCACAATTGGCGGCAGTCCCGGCACGGTCATCGTGGTGCCCACCAGCGTGAAGGCGAACGCTCCCAGCGTGATGGGGCTGGCAATCAAGCTCTGCGTGAGCATGTTCGCCGGCTCTTTTCGCAAGAAGCACGGCAGCGTGATAAGCAAGCTGAGGAAACTGCACACCAGCGCCGAGATGCGACCAAAGCGAATGCGTTCGAAGGTTTCTATTCGCCGCTGATTGGTCTGCGTGTCGGGCAGTGCTTTGTATCGCGACTCAAGCTGGGCCAACTGCTTGCTCGACAAGTTCCCCGCCATGCCTTCAAAGCGCCGCAGCCGCAGCGTGGTGGGGTCGATGTCGGTCGTCAGAAAGTTCACGCGGTCTTGCCGCAGCCTTGTGCCCGGGCCAACATCTTCTTCCGACAGTTGCCGCGACAACGCCTTGCCACCTTCGAGTTTCCAGCCACCATCGCCGTACGCAGCAGTGGGGGCGCTGATCCGCCGGGTCATCAAGCCTGAAGCATCGCGCTCGTACGCCCACAGCCCTTCGATCACATTCGTATCCAAATTCGCTCGGCGGATATACACCAGCCGACCCTGCGCATCGCGAATGAAGTCAGATTCCAAGCGTCCAAGTTCATTCTTTCCCGCTGTCGTCTTGTCGCGCGTCAGCAGCGGCGCGAGCTTGGGCACCAGCAGCTCGCGATTTGCCGCTTGCAACGTGAGCAAGCACAACGCACAAATCAAGATTGGCCGGGCGACGCGCCACAAACTGATGCCGCTTGCCAAAATCGCGATCAGCTCGCGTTGCTTGACGAGCTGCGCACAGGTGAAGCCGAGCCCGCCCACCATCGCCGGCCCGAGCAAGAACCCGGCAAGCAGCACAAACCGAGGCCACCACAAATCCGCGGCGTTGAGAATCGCGCCCGCCGTCACGCGAATGAACCCCATCTCGCTGGCCGCAAGTTCGCCAGCCTTGCGAGCTGCCGGTTCAGTTACGCCTTGCGTCACCTGCGACGCCGTCACTGCTTGCTGCGTGGCTTCGCGCACGTTGGCCGAGTAATTGTCAAAGTTGAGCGAAAAGTCCACGGCGAAAATCACGACGCACAAAATCCCCAGCAGCATGAGCGTGTTGGAGAGAAACAGGCGGATGATGTAGCGATCAAGAATGCGCACGAGTGAAAGCTGGCACCTTCTGCAAACAAGTCAGCGAATGGTCCTGGGGTGGTTGGCCCCGCCAGGAAAGCCGCTGGCAAACCGCCAGAGCGACCAGCACACAGCATAGGAAAGCACAATTGCCACATAGACATCGGTCGCGTAATGCGCGCCCACAATCACCCGCGTCATCGCGCACATGAGCGCGATGAGCAGCAAGGGCCATCGCAGCGCGGGGAAGAACCACCCGAGCATGATCGCCCCGCCAAAGGCTGTGCCGGCGTGACTGCTCGCGAGCCCAAACCCGCCCACGTCGCCGTCAGTCCAGCCAAATCTGTACAAGCCCATGTCACCGGGTCTGGCCCGCTGCGAAATGCCTTTGAGTAGTTCCGCCGCGCCGCCCGAGAGTCCCGCCGCCAGCACGACCATGAGTCCGCGATGCATCGCGCCGCTCTTGGCGATGGCATCGCCCGCGTGTTTGATCTTCGCCACATGCGCGTCGTGCAAAATCAAGCACAATCCGAGCAACGCCCAAAACAGCAGCGACCCAAACTGCCGGAAAAGTTGCCACCAGTCTTTGCGTTCGAGCGATTTGTCCGGATCAAGCAGCAACGTTCGCCAGATCTCGTGATCGAGCAATGTCAGCACCAGCAGTCCCAGCGCCAGCGCAACACCAACCATCAGTCGCCGCGTGCGCTGGTGGCTGCGCTCCAAAGGCGTCAAGAATCCGAGGCTCACTGCCCACCTCCGTTTAGCGCTGCCGGCTGCACGCCCGCCGCTTCGTCGGAGTCGCCCTTTGTATCATCCCAGTCGCGCACGCCATCGGGCGTAAAGCCCTTGAACCCAAACGCCAAATACGCCGGCCGACTTGGCTTGCCTTTGCTGTTGCGTTTGTGATCTCCCTGCAACATGCCGACCAACTCCACGCGTTCAAAAACCTGCTTCCAATGAAACGCTGACAAACCAGTCACCAGTGCGGGCCTGCCAAGCAGCGCGGGGTCATCGAGCGATAGCTGTGGCCAGAAATCCCAAGGCGTCGTTCGTCCGCCCGGCATGCGACTGCTGCTGCAATGCACGCGCTGGTGCCCGGGCATGTAATACCACAACTGACTCGCCCGACCATAGTGATTCGCAATCACAAACGGCTCTTGCCCCGTTCGCTCACGCAGCACCTCTACATATTTGTGTGCATCCACGCCCATCAGCTGCGCGTTCGTGAATCGCCCCGCAGGTATCCATGTCAATCCGGGAATCTTCGCGAGCAGGTCCAGCCGCAGACTCGCGACGCTGAGCAGCACCGCCAGCGCAACACCAAACCGCCACAAAAACCACGTCCAATTGCGCCCTTTGCCCAGCACGCGCGTGGCTCGCTCAATGCGCATCGCTGCGAGTACCGTCAGCGTCACGCCTGATGCGATGGGCCAGTTGCCTTCGGGCTCAGTCACAAAACTCACAAGCAGATAAAACACCAGCACAGGCAGCGACCCAGCAAGCAGAAAACTCTCACCCATCCACGCGGCATCATCCGCGCGGGCAACCCTTCGCTCTTTGAACGCGCGCCAGCCTTGCAGTAACCCCAGCACCAGCACAGGACCGATCATCGCCACCTGCGTGCCAATCAGCGTCAGCGTCCACAGCGGGTTGTACGCCCATGACTTTTTCGTCAGTGCCGCCTGCTGATTCCCTTCTGCAAACCCCAAGTGTCCCAGCAAATGCTTGATCGTCGCGCCGTCGTTGTTCACGTTCCACACAATCACCGGCAGCATCGCCAAACACGCCAGCACCACGCAAACCAGCAGGCCCATCGTGGGAAGTTTGATCTGCTTTCGCCACACAATCGCCCAAATCACCAGCCCGGGCACCAACAGCAAAAGCGTGTACTTGAACAACACGCCAATTGCGATCACCAATCCCAGCGCAGGCCAGCACCACCATCGCCCGCGCACGCTTGCGCTCCATGCGCACCACGCCGCCAGCGCCCAGCACGCTACCAGCGGCCCATCAATTGTCATCAGCAGCGACAGCGATAAGTACGCCGGCACAATCGTCATCGCGACGGCACTCAGCATCGCCACGCGCCGCGAGCGCGTCACATCAAACGCCAATCCCGCTATCGCCACACCTGCGACCGCGCTCGCAAGCACCGCTGGCAAACGCACCGCCCACTCGGCATCTCCAAAAACCGTCGTCGAAGCGGCAATCGCCCAGGCCACACCAGGCCCCTTGGTGTAGTAACTCCAGTCGAGCATCTGCGACCATACCCAGTACTGCGCTTCGTCTTCAATCAGCGTGTACGGGCAGAAAAACGCCAGATACACCAGTCGCGCAACCGCCAACACCGCAACAAGCGCAGCAACCGGCCACATCACACCGTGCCAGCTAGCACGCCGCTCACCGGTTGCCTCAACTTGTGACTCGCTGCGCATCAGCTGCGACTGTAGCAATCACTCACTCATCATCCGCCGTCGCAAGCGGCATCCGCTCGGCATCGTTATCCCATAAATCGCGATCCAAACTCCACCGATCCGCCGCGTATCGCCGGCGTGCAAACAGCCGCTCGATATCGGCGGGCTCTTCGATTCCCGTCTCATACGCCCGCTTCTGATCCGCATTCAAACTCGCGACAACATCCGTCATAAGCGACTGATACGCCTCGTATTTGAGTTTGCGCATCCGCTTGGCACGCTCTTCGTCGTTGCTTCCTTCGTCAGGGTCGCCGCCCGCAAGAATCTTCAAATCCAGTTCGTTCTTCTCGCTGATCATTTCTCGCAGCATCCGCTCGTCGGCGTCCTTGGTCAGTTGCTTGATCTTGCTCTTCTGCTCAGCCGAAAGCGATCGAATCGCCAGCGCACTGCGAATATGCGGCAGCCCCCGAAAGCTCTCGTACTTGTCGCTGTTGTGCTCTTCCGCAAACAGCCGCTGCTTCTGCAATGCAAGTTTCTTGTCCGCTGGCAGTGCATCGGCGATCTGCCGGGCATATCGCACGTGCAACTGACTGATCCGCTGCAGCAAGTCGACATACTGCTTCTGCTGTTCAGGCGTCGACACCTGCTGCTCGCCATACCACCGGCTGGGCGTGTCGCCTTGAAGCCTCAGCACTGGCCGGAATTCCTGCACCATGCTGTCGAGCGAGCGTTCGTAGCTATCGAGCATCGGCGCAATCGCCGCCATGTCCGCCTCGCTGAGTTTGATTGCCCGCACCATGCCAAACACATCGATATCAGCCCGCCCACCCTCTGACCGCAGCACCAGCCGTCGGCGATGCCGCTCAAACCCGGCCCACCCTTCAAGCTGATCTTCCGTCAGCAAGCTCTTGAGGTTGGTCATCACATCTGTCTCGAGCTTGACCGCTTCCTCCAGCGTGCGCTTCGACAAATCCGCGTACTTGGGCTGAATCGACTCCCAATCGTCGTTGTATGTCGGGTCCATCGTCAGTTCGCTATAGCCGCGCGACCACTGCACGACGAGTGCCCGCGCCTGCGGCAGCGCACTGCGCATCAGCTCCTGCGCGGCCTCGCGCTGCTCGCTGGTCAGCTTCGCCGTTCGATCCAGCGCTTCTAAATCTTCCACGCCGAATATCTGGCTGCCGAGCCATACATCGCGCGACACCGTTTCTTGTGCTCGCGCAACGCACGGACAAAAGAAAAGCGCGGCTATCACAGCCGCGCTTGCTACAACCTGTTTCAAACTCGCAATTTGTTTGACGCCCATCATGCAAAGCCCCTTCGCTTGCTTTACCGCGTACGAGGGTACACCTGTATCAGCAAAGCAGTGGGGGGCTTTCATCGCGAAACTCGACGGCTTAGTCACGCCGCAGTTTGGCCAGCAGCCGCAGAATTTCGATATACAGCCATGCGAGTTCGACGAGAATGGCGAAGCCCATGTACCACTCCATGTACTTGGGTGCCCCGCTCTTGACGCCGTCTTCCGCAAACTGGAAGGTCATGACAAGGTTGAACGATGCGAGAGCGATAACGAACAAACTGAACACGATGCCGATTGTGCCGCCTTGGTGAATCTGCATCAGGAAAGGCACACCCATCATGCTCATCACGAACTGAGCCAGGTACAACAGGCCCACGCCAACGGTTGCAACCGTCACCACCTTCATCATCGTGCTGCCGATGCGAATCAGCCCGAACGCGTACGCGCCCGCGAGTGCGATGGCGATGCCGAAGGTCAGTCCCACGGCGTTGAAGATCATCGCCGTGTTCTTTGCAGCAAAGGCCGCTGCCTCGTTTGCTCCAAGCCCCTTGGGCACCGGAATCTGATCGGCGATCATCAGCGTGAGCACGCCAAGAAACACACCCTTCACCACCGCATACACCGGCGCGAGGAACGGAGCCCCTTGCTTCCAAAACGCAATCACAAACCCCAGTCCAATCGATCCGATCATCCCGCCCCAGAAAGGCAGTGTCCTGCCGATCGTGCCATTGCGGATTAGCGTGTACATGACCACCGCACAAGCCGCACACAGCAGCACCAAGAACCCGGTCTTGATCGCTGTGCCGCGAATGCTCATGACGCCTGGCATCGCCGGCGACGAAGCGCCACTCTCGTGCTTATCCAAATCATTCATGATGCCGCCCCATCGCTGGCCGGCAAACGTGTCATCTCGAAGAACAGGATTCGAAGTCCGAAGCATAAAAACTCCCTCGATAAAAATGGGCCGCGAGCACCCGTGAAAGACCTTGAAAAACCGTTACGCAAAAACCCGGCCAATGTTCATTTTGGGGTTCACCCCGCGCGTTGTCACGAAGTATTACCTTCTTCGTACAACACTACGCCGACTATTCAAAACCCGGCTCGCGGCATTGCGGATACAGGAGTTTGATATGCAGGTTTCACGTCTTTGGTCCTTCCCACGCTTCACTCGTCTCACTCGTCTTTCATTCCTCACCCTCGCGGCATCTGCTTGCGTCACGCTCCCGGGCTGCATAATTGTCGCTGACGTGCGCGAATCTGACTACATGTCCGCGCCTGTTGGCTCAACGCAAACCGCCAACTGGGCCAGCATCCGCGCCGCCCGCAGCATCACGCATTCCAGCGATCGCCGCGAAGCTCTGCTGACAATCGCGCAGCGCAGCGACCTCACGCAATCTGAGCAACTGGCCCTTGTCGATGTTGCAACCAATGGCCGCCTCTACAGCAGCGACGCCACGCAGGTGCTCAAGGCCATCGTTAACAACTCGACAACCACGATCGATACCCGCAACGCCATCGCGAGCAACCTGCGCCGGGCCGATTTGCACAGCAGCGACCGTAAAGCCGTCACCGACGTCCTGATCGCAACCACGCCCGCCACGCCACCCGCCGCTCCCACACCCGCGCCAGCCCCAGAAAGCAAGTAATTCCACCTGTTTGTGTCCCCTTGTCGTGTGCATCGCGAGTCACCTGCTCGTAGCACGCAAATTTCTCTTGCATTCCCGAGTAACTTGCTGTAACTTATCGCGCTTCCGCCCGTGGCAAGACACGGTCCCTGCCCCCTCACCGGTGCGCAGCCAAACCAGACAGCAGCCTTTGGAGAGAGAGGCTGCTGTCGCCATTTTTGCACTACAACACTTCTTCATGCCCATCCACATCTCCGTCGATCACGCGCTCCTCGACCTCGACGTCATCCACAACTTTCTCAGCACCTGCTACTGGTCGCCCGGCATCGCTCGCCCCCGCCTCGAACGCGCCATCGCACACTCGCTCTGCTGGGGCGCGTACGACCAGCACGCCGACAACACAACCCAACAAGTCGGCTTCGCTCGCGTCATCTCCGACTGCGCCACCTTCGCCTACCTCTGCGATGTCTTCGTCTTGGACTCCCACCGCGGCCAGCATGTCGCCACCAAAATGGTCAAAGCTGCCATCAACGACCCCCGCCTCACCGGCATCCGCCGCTTCTGCCTCCTGACCCGCGACGCCCACAACGTCTACGCCCCCTTGGGCTTTGGCCCCTTGACCGACCCCCGCCGATACATGGAGCGGCTTGATCTCGAAAGCTACAAAACCCCGTAAACTTGCCCCAAAAAACGAAAAACGCCCGCACAACGCGAGCGTTCTTCAAGTGACCCCGATGGGATTCGAACCCATGTCACATCCGTGAAAGGGATGTGTCCTGGACCAGGCTAGACGACGGGGCCGCCGTGGTCGAGATGATAGGACGCCCGCCGCCCGGAGGAAAGTGGGCAGGTGAGGTGAGCGTGCAAAGTGGGAAGGGATAACGCGTGGCGGGGCGCAAGGTGTTAGGGGTGCTAGGGTTGTGCTGTGCGGGGCGAGCAAGCGTGGAGGGCGTGAGTAGGATGCCGGTGCATCCACGCGAATCCTGGGTATGGGGTGGCGACGAGAAACCCGACCGGCGGATCAGCCAGGTGTGCTGTATGGCTAAAAGGAAGGATTCGTGCGTCGGACGCGTCGGTCAGCCGCCGCAGGTACCGCCAGCGAGCACGCTGAAGAAGTCGATGACATCCTGATCCTCGGGGAAGACGCCGTTATTGTTGAAGTCGACGTCGGAGCAAGTAGGGCATATTGCGCCGCTGAGCACATCGAAAAAGTCGATGACGTCTTGGTCTTCCGGGAAGACGTTGTTGTTGTTGAAGTCGATGTCATCACAGGCGCGAATGACGCAACCCCAGCGGGCGATGTGCGGGGCGACAATGCCGCCAGCGGTGGTGAACCTACCGCCTGCCACTAGGTCGCCGTTGGGCAGCACGGTTAGATCACGCACTTCGGGCAGGCCAGGCCCGCCCAAGCCCGATCCCAAGGGCGACCAGACCGAACCATTCCAACGGGCGATGTAATTCGCACTCACCGCGCCTGCGAGCCTGAAGTCGCCCGTCGCCACAAGGTCGCCGTTGGGCTGTACGGCCAAGGCGGAGACAGAGGGGAAGGTGGTGCCGCCTACGCCCGTTCCGAGGGGAGACCAAGTCGAACCATTCCAACGGGCGATGTAATTTGCACTCGTCCCGCCTGCAAGCATGAAATTGCCTGCTGCCACGAGGTCCCCGCTCGGCAGCTCGGCCAAGGCGGCTACTCGATCGTTCACGCCCGAGCCTAAGGGCGACCAAACCGAGCCGTTCCAGCGGGCGATGTTGACCGCACTTATCCCACCGGCGCTGCCGAAAGATCCGCCCGCTACCAAATCACCGTTCTGCAGGACGGCTAAGGCGTTTACGTAGGGAGTTGGACCACCGCTGATGCCCGATCCCAAGGGCGACCACATCGAACCATTCCATCGGGCGATGCGATTGGCGCTTACCCCGCCTGCAATGGTAAACTGACCGCCCGCCACGAGGTCGCCGTTCGGCAGCACAGCCAGAGCGTACACATGATCGCTCATGCCCGATCCCAAGGGCGACCACATCGAACCATTCCATCGGGCGATGCGATTGGCACTTACCCCGCCTGCGCTCGTGAATAAGCCCCCCGCCACCACGTCGCCGTTTGGCAGTACGGCCAGAGCTGACGCGAACGGGTAGCTGCCACCTAGACCCGATCCCATGGGTGACCAAACCGAGCCGTTCCAGCGGGCGATGCGTCCAACGTTCGTCCGGCTCACGGAAGTGAAATTGCCTGCCGCCACCAGATCGCCATTGGGTACGGCAACCAAGACGCTCACTCTGTCATTCATGCCCGATCCCAAGGCCGACCAACTCGTGCCGTTCCAGCGGGCGATACGAAGCGCGCTCACACCACCGATGGTGCTGAAGGATCCGCCTGTCACCAAGTCGCCATTCGGCAACACGCTCAAGGCGGACCCGCCAACGCCCGGTCCCACAGTCGACCAAGCCGAGCCGTTCCAGCGGATGATGAAGTCGCCACTGACGCCCCCGGCGGTGGTGAAGCCGCTCGTTGTCACCAGCTCGCCGTTGGCAAGCACAACGAGAGCAACGACGGCCCTGTAAATGCCCGAGCCCATCGGCGACCAAGTCGAGCCGTTCCAGCGGGCAATGTAATTTGCGCTTACCCCTCCGGCAGTGCTGAACTGTCCGCCCGCCACCACATTGCCGTTTCGGAGCACGGTCAGGGCTAGCACCGAACTGTTCATGCCCGATCCCATGGACGACCAAGCGGAGCCGTTCCAGAGGGCGATACTGCCGACACTCACCCCGCCAGCAGCGGTAAATGTGCCCCCGGCCACCAGATTACCATTGGGCAGCACGGCAAGCGCTGACACAGAGGGACTTGGACTATTGGTCATTCCCGATCCCAAGGGCGACCAAGCCGAGCCGTTCCACAGGGCGATGTTATTCGTGCTGATTCCTCCCGCTGTCGTGAAGTTTCCGCCCGCGACCACGTCACTGTTTGGCAGTACGGCCAAGGCCCGCACTGTCCCGATGATTCCCGATCCCAAGGGCGACCAAGCCGAGCCGTTCCAGCGAGCAATTCGATTCGCGCTTACGCCGCCGGCGGTCGTGAAGGTGCCTCCCGCCAACAGATCACCATTGGGCAGTACCGCGAAGGCGGACACGCTGCCGTTCATGCCCGATCCCAAGGACGACCATTGACCGGTTGCCGGGTCGTAGAGCGCGATATTGTTCACCAGCATTTCGCCAGCGACCGAGAATTCGCCGCCGACTACCAACTTGGGCGTCTGCGGGCCGGGGCCGTCAGGGTCCCACATCACTGTCGCGGACACGCCTGAATTTGTGCCCGGAAAACTAGCCGTGCTTGCGTCGAAAGGCTGCCATTCCGGCGAGCACTGAGCGCGGACAGGAGTCGGCATGCCGAGTGCCAAGGCGACAAATGCGATAAGCGTGATTACTCCGGCAACAACACGTGACATTCAGATCCTCCCTTTGGCTCGAGAGGGTATCGAAGCCCCGTCGGCCCGTCAATCAAAATCGACGTGGGGTAGTTCCAAAACGTCAGTTCATTCGATGCGTCGCGACCGATGTGAGCGACCGAGATAATCGTTTGACATCCAGCACGCATCAACTGCAGGTGCCGCCCGCCAACACGTTGAAGAAATCAACCACGTCCTGATCTTCCGGGAAGACGCCGTTGTTGTTGAAGTCGATATCGCTGCACGCGCCAGGTCGCTTGATGCGCACGCTGATGTAGTTCTCGGATTGATTCGCGCCGCTGCCGCAATTCACGTTTGAACGATCCGTCGCCGTCAGGCGCAGCGTCGCCGCACACGCCGGCAGCGTTGAGACATTCCACACGCCCAGCACGCCGTTGCTCACGTTGGTGGTTCCGGTTGCAATCGTGGTCCAGCCCGTGCTGTTGCCCGTGGTGTACTGCAGCGCCCAGCCCGAGATATTCGCGTCATTCACCGTGCCGCGAATCACCACAGGTCCCTCGGCACCAAGCCCCTCGCACGCGACGACGTTCGTCATCACCGCCGTTGGCGCCGTGTTGTCAATAGTCACATTGCGAATCAACTGCGCCGTACTCCCAAAGCCGTCCGTCGCAGTCACGCGCACTTCGTAGTTTCCATCACTCAGCAAAGGCGACCGCGTGTTCCACGTTCCCAGCGGATCATTCGTCACCGCTGTCGGCGAGTTCACAATCGTCGTAAACGCACCACCACCAACCGCGCGATAGGCGAGGCTGTACCCGCCAAACGTGCAACCATTATCGCTCACGCTTCCATCAAAGCACACCGTCCCGCCAACCAATTCACTCGCAACCGGCGATCGCAGCACAACAACCGGCGGAACATTGTCAACAAACAACCTGCGATGCACCGTCGTCACCAGTTGGTCCGCATTGGTCGCCGTGCCTCGCACAAAGTACCAACCGCTCGCCAACGTGCTGGTGTTCCACGTTGTCAAGGTCCCGCCGGGTGCTCCAAATCCCGACGTAAACGTCGCGATGTTCGTCCACGGTCCATCCGCCGATGCGCTGAACTCCCACACCTCTCGCGTATACGTCCCATCCAAGTCCTGCGAGAACCCCACGATCGGCACTGACACGGGCGACACGCACGTGTCATTCGCAGGGGAATTCAACACCAACTGCGGCGGCGTCACATCCGCGAAGTATTCCAGCGAGTCAATCACTTCGCGATATTCGCCATTGACGCCCGAACTCTGAATGAGCGATACCACATCGATGCGACGCATCCGCGAGGTACCCCCAGACAGATCAATGTCGACAAGCGTATTGCAATTGAGCGAACTCGAATTGCCCACCGGATAGTCGCGTGTAAAGACCGCTGTACCCGCGCCGTTGTAACCCGTCACGCGATACATCGCGTTCAACACGCTCACTTCGCCCACGCCCACTGTGAACTTCACTCGCGGCTGGTCCACCGCAAACAACATGCGAATACCTTCCGGCGAAAATCCTGGCCCCGCCAAGGGCGTCTGCACCGCGCGCGTTCCCGTACTCGTCGCCGGCACTGTGATTACGCCCCCGCCCGTGTACCCACTTGCTCCGCCCACAGGCCAAGCAATGCCCGATCCCGCGGGCGGCGAAAACAACTGAAACGTGACCCCAGCCCCTGCCGGCGCAGCACCAAGTGCCAAGGAATCAAACGTGACCAGCCGCTGTGCAAGCACAACCGGCGTCGAGAAACCCACACAAGCCAACACAACCAATCGAGAAGCAACACGCATGACAAACTCCTTTGCAAGTTCATCAAGCAAGTCGCAATCCCAATGCTCCACTGGACACGCATCACCAAAATTCCACGCTATCGCACAAATACCCCACTTTATTGCACCCTTGCCAACCTTGGTATCCTGTACCGACTCAGATGCCAGATTCCTCCAAGCTCAACCCTCCGCCAGACCCCGCTAGCGACCTCCCCACGCCGCTCCAGCAACATGTCGCGCGCAACCTCCCAAGCAGTTCGCTGCTGCCACAGGTCTATGACCAGCTCCGCCGACTCGCCGCCCAGCGCCTTGCAACCCAGCCGCCCGGCCAAACCCTCCAACCCACCGCTCTCGTCCACGAAGCCTTCATGCGCCTCACCGCCCAAGGCGACCCCGGCTGGGAAAGCACCGCCCACTTCTACGGTGCCGCCGCGATCGCCATGCGATATGTACTGGTAGATCACGCCCGCGCGCGCCTTGCCCAAAAACGCGGCGGCGGTCGCACACGCCTCGATCTCGAAACCGCCGACGTCTCCTTCGATTCCGCCAGCGAGGACATTATCTGTCTCGATGAACTGCTCACCCGCCTCGAGCAACACCACCCACGCCAGTCCGAACTTCTCAGCCTCAAATTCTTCGCCGGCCTCACCGACGCCCAAACCGCGCATGTCTTGGGCGTCTCCGAAAAGACCATTCAGCGAGATTTCCGCTTCGCCCGCGCCTGGCTCCTCGCCCAATGGCAAGGCGGCGAACCAAGTGTGAATCCGAATCTCGCGCCCAATACGGCACCCAATGTCCAGTCGTCTCCGCCGAATCCGACTAGAGATTACACGTGATGCGCGGTAGAAGACAACTTGCCAAACAATTCGCCGAACAACTCGCCTCCCAACCCGCCCTCAGCGCCCCAGCAAGACTGGCCCGCCGTCGAGCAGCTTTTTCACGCCATCGCTGATCTTCCCGCAGGCGACCAAACCCGCGAAGTGACCGCCGCGACCGCGAACAACCCATGGCTTCGCGACCGTGTCCTCGAACTCGCGCGCGCCGATCGCGGCGCGACGCGCGACAGCCTCGTGCACATCGAGAACGCCACGCACGCCCTGCGCGCCGAAATCGAGTCCTCCGCCGCCGCCCCCAAAATTCCCGAACGCATCGGCCCCTACATCATCAAATCCCGCATTGCCCAAGGCGGCTTCGGCGTTGTCTACCTCGCCGAGCAAATCCACCCCATCCGCCGTGAAGTCGCCCTTAAGGTCGTCCGTCCCGGATTCGACATCGCGCTGGTCCTCTCTCGCTTCGAAGCTGAACGTCAAACCCTCGCCCGCCTCACGCACCCCAACATCGCTCGCATCTTGGATGCAGGCCAAACCGAAGACCAGCGCCCGTACTTCGCGATGGAATATGTGCCCGGTGGCAAAATCACCACATACTGCGATGAGCACAAACTCTCGATCCCCCAGCGCCTTCGCCTCTTCGTCGCCGCTTGCCGCGCCATTCATCACGCCCATCAAAAAGCCGTCGTCCACCGCGACATCAAGCCCAGCAACGTCCTCGTCGCCGAGTCTGACGGCCACCCAATCGTCAAAGTGATCGACTTCGGCATCGCGAAATTGCTCGACGCTTCGCTCGAACTGGGCGCAACGCGTCAAACCATCGGCACCACCGTCGGCACGCCTGAGTACATGAGTCCCGAACAAGCTAGCAGGGACGGCGGCGACATTGACGTCCGCAGCGACATCTACTCGCTGGGAGTCCTCGTCTACGAACTCACCACGGGCCTGCTGCCGCGCGATCCCGACACGCTCCGCGCCCTCGCCCCCGCCGAACTATTCAAATCCATCGCCTCCGCCGACACCGCCGCGCCAACGCGCCGCCTCCGCGACGCTGGCGACAAAGCCGAACCATTCGCCACCGCACGTGGACTCCCCAGCGCCCGCGCCTTGCGAGAAGTCATGCGGGGCGATCTCTCCACGATCATCCAAAAAGCCACCGCGCGCGAACAATCGCGCCGGTATCAAGACGCCCAGACCCTCGCCGATGACATCGAGCGTTACCTCGAACTGCGCCCCATCACCGCGCGCGAACCAAGCATCGCCTATCGCACCTCGTGCTTCTTGCGTCGCCACCGCACGCGCCTGCTCGTCGCCACACTCGCGAGCCTCTTCATCCTCGTCACCACCTTCTCCATTTGGAGCACCATCAACTCGCGCGAGCAAGCTGTGCAGCGTGCAACTCGCGACAAAGCCCTCGCTTACGACCTCGCAATCGACTCCATCTCCGCCGCCAGCCTTGCCCTCGAAAAAGGTGACGCCACAACCGCACGTGAACGCCTCCGCGCCGTCCCCATGCAGCACCGCCAGTGGGAATGGCGCGTCCTCTGGGGCTGGGCCACGCGCGAGTCTGACTTCGCAACCGTCCCGCACACATCTGGCCGCATGGCCATGAATCAACTCGGCTCACGACTCGCCGTCTCCGGAAACGGCGACCTCATGTCTGTCGTCAACACCGACACCGGCAAAGTCATTTTCAATCTACCCACCGGCTTCTGGACGCCCGGCATCGCCTGGCACCCAAAAACCCGCGAACTCGCCATAGGCCAACTGGGCGGCATATGGATCGGCAATCCCGATCACCCACAATCCGCCCGCACCCTTGCCTCCATCGGCATCCCCATGGGCCTCGCATACAGCCCCGACGGCCAATACCTCGCAGGCCTTTATCACCGCAACGAAGGCGGCAAAGCCGTCCGCATCATCAACGCTCAAACCGGCGAACTCGTTGTCGGCCTCGCCGGTGCTGCTCACATGGCAATCACCGCGCTGCGCGACCGCAACATCTTCATTTGGGGCGAAGTGGGGGGCGAGCTCGTCGCGTACGACATGACCACGCGGCGCGAAATCGGCCGCGTTCGCGTTGGCGGCGATTCGATCAGTAGCATCGTCGTCGCCGACGACAACTCTTTCCTCGTCGCAGCTTCGCAGCGCGATATCGCCGTCATCGACACCGCCAACTTCACTGTGCGTACCCGCATGCTCGCAGGCCACTCTCCCTTTGATCTCGCCCTCTCCGCCGACGGCAGTGTCGTTTACTCCGTTGGTGAAGATTCCGTCCTCCGCGCCTTCAGCACCACAACCGGCACGTCCCTGCAAGCCACATCCAACACCCTCGTCCAGCCTCACGCCCTCGCCATCGATAATCGCCACAATCGCCTCTATGTGGGCGTCCTCAGTTCCGGTCGCATCGCTTCATTCCCCACGCAGATCGACGCGGGCGAACTCCGTCCAGGTCCCAGCGGCGCAAAGCCCAACGCCTTCTTCGTCGGCAACATCTGCGCCGTTCAAAAAGCCACCCAGCGCGGCTCGCCATGGATTCGCGACACCTCCGAATACCAATTCTTGGACAACCAAACCCTTCGCACCCTCAGCGTCATCCCAAGCGAGCGAATCACCGGCTGGGGCAGTTACCTCGCGCCACACCCCACCGACTCCGACCTCTACTGGGTCCTCCAAAATCAAACTCTCGAACTTCGCCGCGTTAGCGATAGCTCGCTCGTGCGCACCGTCTCCTGCCCCAGCGCCGACCGCCTCGATTCCGGTCGCACCTCGCCGCACCTCATCGTCAAAAACATCTCAGGCGGCTGGACCCTCCGCGACCTTACCACCGGCGAAATCCTCACCGATCACACTTCGCTCGAGGGCGTCCTAGTCGAAGGCACCTCGCCCGACGGCACACTCGTCCAGTGCTCCGAAGTGCTCGACGACCCACAAACTCCCGACACCACCAAACGCTCCGCCATCACCACGCGCGACGCTTTCACTGGCGAACGCCTCGCCATCTTCCCGCCCTCCGCAGGCAGTTGGGGCATCTTCACTCCCGACAGTTCCATGCACATCCCTATCGGCAACCGCATCCGCATCTTGAGTGCTCGCACGGGCCAACTCGTCCGCGAATTTTCCGCCAGCGACGGCTCCGGGTTCAACGCCGTCACACCTGACAACTCTCGCATCATCGCCGCCAGTTCCACCAGCGTCATGACCGTTTGGGATTTCAACACCGGTCGCCGCGTCGCTCAGCTTCCCTTCAGTGGCCTTGTCGCTATGCATCACGACGGCACCCTCGCCGTCATCGGTTCTGACCGCATCCTCCGCATGGTCCGCCCCTCGGGCGATATCAACGACCCGCGCGCCGCCCCGCTTCCACTTCCCACACCGCCCCAACAATAACGCGTGCCTTCTTCGCCCATCAATCCACCCGCGCCCATGACGCCCGTTCCCTGCTCACCGCTCACGCAGCACCTCATCGTGTTCGGCGGCACCTTCGACCCACCGCACGAAGGCCACGTCCAACTCACGTCCGCCGCTCGCGATGTCATCGACGCCAAGGCCTCACTGCTTTTCGTCCCCGCCGCCGTTTCACCTTTCAAAGTGGGCCTTGCCGCTACACCCGCCGAGCACCGAGCCGCCATGCTGCGCCTCGCCATCGCGCCGCTTCGCGACGCTTACATGTGGACCGACGAAATCGATCGCGCGAAACTTTCATCCACAACTCCCAGTTTCACCATCGACACCATTACACGTCTGCAATCGCAATTGCCAAACGCACGCATCACGTTGCTCATCGGTGCCGACCAAGCCGCGAGTTTTCACAAATGGCGTGATGCAACGCAACTGCTGCCGCACGTCCGCGTCCTGCTCCGCGACCCCCACACCGAGGCGGACTCCCTGCTCTCTGCCCTGCGCGCCACCGAAGTCTGGACCAGCGATCAACTCACGACCTGGCACAACAGCACGCTCTTACTCCCCCTCGCTCTCCACCCCGCGCGCAGTACCGACATCCGCCAGCGGATCGCTGCCACCAGCATCGATTCAGTCCCGCCCAACTGGCTCAATCCCGCCGTCGCGCAGTACATTTCGCGCCACGCGCTCTATTCGTAACAGCGCAGCAAGCCGTCGCGGGCCCAGCATTGCACGATCCCACCATCACCGGAAAATTCGCATTGCCGCTCATGCTCAAGTGTTGGCCAGTCGCTTGCGCGCAACCGCCACCGCCGCCGGGTTCACGTCACTCCCCGCAAACACCCGCCCCAGTTTCTTCGCCGCAACCAGCGTCGTCCCACTTCCGCAACACGGATCAACCACCAATCCACCCGCCGGAGAGCACGCACCCACCAGCATCTCCAACAGTGCAAGAGGTTTCTGCGTCGGATACCCCGTCCGCTCGCGACTCATGTTGTTGATCGACGGCACATCCAGCACATCCGTCGCCTTCTTGGTTTTCCCCGCCAGCCGCCGACTCGTCGCCGCCACCCGCGGAGCCTGAAAAAACGCATGCTTCGGCTCTACGCAATACAAAAAAATATCATCATGCTTGCGCGCAAAGCACCTGGGCGACGAACCACCCAGCCCATACGCCCACACCAAGTGATTCACAAATCGATCCGCCCCCAGCACCTCATCCATCAGCAAGCGAATGTGATGACTCGCCCGCCAATCGCAATGAATCAGCACATTCCCGCTGACTTTCATCGCTGGCATCGTCGCCACCAGCCGCTCGCGCAGCCACGCCACATACTCCACCATCGTGGGCCACGCATCCACATACTTCGTCGTCGCCGCCGTCGTCCCGCGCCGCCACGCCGCCATCTTCGCCTTCACCGGCGTGTACTGCGACCGCCCCGTGTTAAACGGCGGGTCCACATAAAGCATGTCCACACTCGCCTTGTCCAGCGTGCTCGCAAACCCCAGCCAATCTGCCTTCACAACACCCATGCCGCCAGCATAGGTTTCGCCGCTTCCTCAGCTTTCCCCATCACGACCTCGCCAACCATTCCGCATGCGAACCCCGCGCCACGCCGGCATCCTCAAAACCCTCCTCATCATCCTCGCCATCATCGCTGCGATCGGCATCGCGCTGGGCATCTGGGCCGCCATGAGTTGGCGAAGCTGGACCGCAACCGGCATGCAAAACGCCGCCGCCACCATGGTGCAGCAAAGTGGCCTTGACCCCCAGCAACAACAAGCCGTCATGCAGCGCGTGCAAACTCTCGCTACCGACTTCAAAGCCGGCAAACTCTCCATCGAGCAAATGCAAGGCATCGCCGAGCAAGTCGCGCGAGGCCCGCTTCTGCCTGCAGGCGTCGCGTGGGGTCTCCAAGAGCGCTACGTCGCCGTGAGTCTGCTCAACGATCAAGAAAAGGCCGAAGCTCGCGTGCACCTCCAACGCATCGCCCGCGGCGTCATCGAGAAAAAAATCCCCCTCGAAGCCTTCAACGAAATCGTCGCCCCCATCAGCACCAAACAACCCAACGGCTCCATGAAGCCCAAAGACCAGCTCACGCTCGACGAACTCAAAGCCCTCGTCGCCCGCGCAAAAGCCAAAGCCGACGGTGCATCGATCCCCCTCGAACCCTTCACAATCGACATCGCCGCCGAACTCGACAAAGCCATCGCCGCCGCCAAACCAACCACCAAACCCTGATTCCCTCTGCCGCATTACACTCTCCCCATGGCCCAGCCGCAAGCCAACTCCAAAGCCAATCCCACCACCACCTCCATCGCCGGCCCGGCCAAGTGGGCAGCAGTGGGGGCCCTCGTCACTGCCAGCGGCGCAGGTGCACTCTGGAGCCTCACGCGCCAACCCGCGCCCACCAGCACGCTGCCGCCACCGCCTGCCATCGTCACGCCTTCACAAACAACAACGCAATCGCGCGAACCCGTCCTCATCTCCCAACTCCCCGAAAAGCAACCCGATCCGGCCCCTACACCAACCCCCGCGCCGCAGCAATTCATCGAATCCCCCAACCCCAAAGTCATCTCCCCTTCAACCATCGGCCCGCCGCTCCCAACTGAACCCAAGCCAGAGCCGAAGTCCGAACCCAAAGCCGACCCCAAGCCCGATCCGAAACCCGACGTAACTCCCGCGCCCAAATCTGACCCCAAGCCCACTCCAAAACCCGACCCCAAACCCGCCACCAAACTCATCAACATCAACACCGCCTCCTCCGCCGAAATCGAACTCCTCCCCGATATCGGTCCAAGCCTCGCCCAGCGCATCATCGAACACCGAACCAAAAACGGCCCCTTCCAATCCCTCGCCGACCTCGACAAAGTCCGCGGCATAGGCCCCAAAACCATCGAAAAACTCCGCGACCGCATCACCTTCAAGTAATCGGTCCAATCGGTAGGCCGCCCCGGTAGGCCGCCACTCCGTGGCGGCCGCGAGCGCAGCTCGCAGTCTTTCCCCCTACCTTCCTCCCGATGCCCCCCGCGCGCCCCCTCCCGCCGCGCCCCTCCCCAAGGGTCCCTCTCCCCCAAGACCCCCGCGCCAAATCCGCGCGCCCACCCCGGAGGCCCACATGACCTCCCCAACTTCCCCCGCGCAATCCGGCCGCGCCGACCTCGTCGCCCGATTCGCTGCGCACCCAACCCTCATCACCCTCTCCCAAAACCTCGCCAACAAAAAACGCTGCGTCTGCATCGGCAGCGTCGGTTCCTCCACCGCCCTCCTCGCCGGCGCAATCACACGCTCGCTCAATCGTCCCGTGATCCTCGTCACCGCCCACCTCGACGACGCCGACGAAGCCTGCGAAGAACTCCTCGCCAGCGGCGTGCGCGCCCTGCGCATCCCCGCGCTCGAATCAAGCCCGGGCGAATCCGCCATCGCCGCCGATCTCCTCGCCGCGCGCCTTCGCCTCGCACGGACGCTCCCCACACTCGCAGGCCCCGCCGTCATCCTCGCCAGCATCCAGTCGCTCATGCAGAGCGTCCCCACGCCCAAGAAACTCGACAACGTCGCACGCGTCATTCGCAAAGGCGACCGCGTCAATCTCAGCGACCTCGCCCACTGGCTCCAAGCCAGCGGCTACAAACGCCTCGATGCCGTCGAAGAACCAGGCGACTTCGCCCTCCGTGGCGGCATCCTCGACATCTTCCCAACCACTCCCGCCTCGCTCGACGCTTCCAACGAAAGCATGAACACAGGAGGCGACCCCGCCCCCGTGCGCCTCGATTTCTTCGGCGACGAAGTCGATCGCCTCTGCGAAATCGACGTCGAAACTATGGGCGCCGACCGCGCAATCGAAGGCGTCGAAATCATCGCCGCCAACGCAGGCGATCTGCGCGATGACACCAACCAAAGCATCCTCGAACTCATCCCGCGCGAAGCCGTGGTCCTCCTCGCCGAAACCATGGAGATCGTCGAGCAAGGCCGCGGCTACTTCGAACGCATCAGCGACAGCAAAGGCATCTTCGGCCCACCCGCCGTCTTGAAGCTGCTCGAATCTCGCTTTCACACCCTTGCCGAAATCAATCAGTTCAGCGCAGGCGGACTCGCCAGCGACGTCAAACTCGAACTGCCCGTGCAAAGCGTCCCCATGTTCAGCAAGGACGCGTATCAAGCAATCGTCGAACTCGCGGCGATTGAAGAAGGACCACCCAAAACAAATGTCGTCGTCATCTGCCAAAACGAAGGCGAAAAACAACGCCTCAGCGAACTCGTAACCGAGCACGCCCCCGACTTCACATCACGCATCGAAAGTGTGATTGGCTACCTCCACCGCGGCCTGATTCTCTCTTTCTCCGACCCTTCGTCACTTCGTCACTCCGTCACTTCGTCACTCGCCTTCATTCCGTATCACGAACTCATGTCCCGCTTCACTGTCCGTCGCAGCGCACGCATCGTGCGCACCCACCGCGCGATGGACACCTTCCTCGACTTTGACGAAGGTGACTACGTCGTCCACCAGGAACACGGCATCGCTCGCTTCCTGGGCCTCAAACTCATGGCCCCGCGTGAGCTGCCCGTCGCGCAGCGCGCCATCCTCTCGCCCACCGCCAACGCCAAACGCCTGCAAGAACAAGAGGAATATCTCATCCTCGAATTCTCCAGCGCCAGCAAGCTCTACGTTCCCGCTACCCAAGTCGACCGCGTGCAAAAATACGTCGGCGGCTTCTCCGGCAAGCCCCAACTCAGCACCCTCGGCGGCCAAAAGTGGAAGCACCAAAAAGATCGCGTCGCCGAAAGCGTCAAAGACCTCGCGGGCGAACTCCTCCGCGTCCGCGCCGCACGCGAACACCTCCCAGGCACCAGCTACCCCAACGACACAAATTGGCAAAACGAATTCGAAGAAGAGTTCCCCTACGAAGAAACCGCCGACCAGCTCGCCGCGCTGCAAGAAATCAAACGCGACATGCACGCCAAACGCCCCATGGACCGCCTCCTCTGCGGCGACGTGGGCTTTGGCAAAACCGAACTCGCCATCCGCGCTGCCTTCAAAGCCGCTGAATTCGGCAAGCAAGTCGCCGTGCTCGTGCCCACCACCGTCCTCGCTGAACAACACGAACGCACCTTTCGTTCGCGCTTCGCGGGCTATCCCTTCAAAGTCGAAAGCATCTCGCGTTTCAAAACCGATCAGCAAGTCAAAGACGTCCTCGATCGCCTGCGCAAAGGCCAAGTCGACGTCGTGATCGGCACCCATCGCCTCCTCAGCCAAGATGTCATCTTCGCCGACTTAGGTCTCGTCATCGTTGACGAAGAACAACGCTTCGGCGTCGAACACAAAGAAGGCCTGTTGCGTCTCCGCCTCACCGTTGACGTCCTCACCCTCAGCGCAACTCCCATCCCGCGCACACTGCACATGGCCATGCTGGGCATTCGCGACATCTCCAGCCTCACCACCGCCCCCGCCGACCGCCGCGCAATCGTCACCGAAGTCATTCCCTACAACACCATTCGCATCAAGCAAGCCATCGAACGCGAACTCGCCCGCGAAGGCCAAGTCTACTTCGTGCACAATCGCGTCCACGACATCAAGTCCGTCGCCGACGACATCCACCGCCTCGCCCCCGACGCCCGCATCGTCATAGGCCACGGCCAAATGAACCCGCATGAACTCGAAGAAGTCATGCTCAAATTCATCCGCCGCGAAGCCGACATTCTCGTCGCCACCACCATCATCGAAAGCGGCATCGACATCGCGACCGCCAACACGATGATCATCAACGACGCCGATCGCTTTGGCTTAAGCGACCTCCACCAACTCCGCGGCCGCGTCGGTCGCAGCAAACACCGCGGCTACTGCTACCTGCTGCTACCCGTTGATCGCGCTCTCAAAGAAACCGCCCAAAAACGACTCAAAGCACTCGAGCAATACTCCATGCTTGGCGCCGGTTTCAAAATCGCCATGCGCGATCTCGAAATCCGCGGCGCAGGCAACATCCTCGGGTCCGAACAAAGTGGCCACATCGCCGCCGTCGGCTACGAGATGTATTGCCGCCTCCTTGAAGACGCCGTCCACACGCTCAACAACGACCCCAAGCCCGAGCCGCCCAGCAGCACCACCGTCGAAATCGGCATCGGTGGCCTCATCCCCAAAGCCTACATCCCCAGCGACAAACGCCGTCTGGCCGTCTACCGCCGCGTCGCCACCGCTGGCACCATGCCCGATCTCGATCAAGCTCTCGCCGATATCCGCGATGCATACGGCATGCCCCCCGCCGCACTCATCCGCCTCGTCGAACTCGCGCAGTTGCGCCTCGCGTTGTCCGCCCTCAACGTCCGCGCCGTCACCATCCGCGACAAAGACGTCATCTTCTTCTGCAAAAATCGCCTCCCCGTCGCCCACGCCCTCGCGTCCCGCGTCGAAACCCAATCCGCCGCCGCTGCCACCATCCGTCCCCTCGCCCCCGAGCAACCAGGCGGCCTCGACATGGTCTACTTCCGCCCGCCCGATGCATACCTCGAACCCGCCACGCTCCTCACCATC
>VYLN01000096.1_pt1 | contig 45270 bp, 45 predicted proteins | sample 5109471 | NCBI WGS metagenome assembly VYLN01 (sample SAMN12291806, study PRJNA351875) | freshwater metagenome | isolation source: freshwater lake | place: USA: Michigan, Lee Lake | collected 2013-08-06 | reverse complement strand
TTTTTTCCCTCAAAAAGTGCCGACCCTTGGAGTGATTGGGGGGAAAATTCAGGGACTTTTTCCCTGAAAATTAGGTAATTGACCACCTGAAAATGGGTAAAACCCCACACCCCAACCCCCAACCCCCAACCCCCACCGAAAAACTTTTTCAGCAGACCCTAACTAACCACTGATAACTCATATAGCGTTTCTCATAAAGATGAAGTATAGGCTAATCTGATCCTGTCTCCTGACTCCCCAAAACGAAGACTTCGTACCTCACTATTAAGATATAGGGACTAAATTTGCACCTGTCTGAGATGACGACGGGGATCGGTGGTACGCTGAGATTTAATTTTCTCGTATAATTCCCGTTCGATCGCCGTTAACTGTTTGGGAGTATCGATGACAATTTTGACTAATTGATCGCCGCGTTGTCCTTTATTATCGATCCAACCTTTGCCGCGTAAGCGCAGGGATTGACCGGAACGAATACCGGCGGGAATTTTTACCGTCACCATGCCATCGGGGGTAGGAACTTCGATCGCTGTGCCTAAAACCGCCTCATCGGGAGTAATCGGGACTTCACAGGTTAAATTATCGCCTTCAAAAGTAAAGAAAGGATGGGGTTCTAATTGCACATCGAGAAATAGATCTCCCCGTTGTTTGCTTAAGGGATCGATTAGTCCTTTACCCCGTACCCGGAGACGATTGCCGGTTTTAGTTCCTGGGGGGATTTTGATATCGATCATTTCTCCGGCTAAATTAACCCGTTTTTGTACTCCTCGTAAAGCTTCCGCAAAAGTCAGACGCAGTTTAGCGGTGGAGATACCAGAAGTGACAGATTGCGGTGGAGTACGAGCGCCGGCAAAGTCGTTAAAATTGCTAAAATCGCCAAATCCTCCCCCCGGAGTCCCGTAGGGATGGGAACCGGGGCGAGTACCGCCGGGGTGGCCCATGCGACCGAGCAGTTCATTGATAAAATCATCAAAGGTGCTGTACTGGCTAAAGTCAAAACCGTCCGAACCAAAGTCACCCCCCGGATTACCACCGGGCCAATTCGATCGCCCGGCCTGTTGCCAATATTGTCCAAATTGATCGTATTTTTGGCGTTTTTCGCTATCGGAGAGGACTTCGTAAGCTTCACTAATTTCTTTAAAACGTTCTTCGGCGCTTTTATCGTTAGGATTGCGATCGGGATGATATTTGACGGCTAATTTACGAAAAGCTTTTTTAATTTCTTCAGCGCTGGCAGTTTTACCTACTCCCAGAACGGCATAATAATCTTTATAATCTGCGGCAGGCATCGATACGCTATCTCCTTAGCAATGAGCATTCAGTCGGGATATTCCTAATCTAACTTAATTTTATCGTTGTCAGGCTTGAATCAGTGATCAGTGATCGGTGAACAGTAACCAGTAACCGGTGATCAGTGAAAATAAAGTGCCAAAGTTTTCACTTAACACTATCTACTTAAAACTCCAATCTGATAACTGATAACTGATAACTGATCACTGATCACTGAAAGGGAAATTGCCGACGACGACGATACCAAGTTCCCACACCTACTAACAGAGCAATGAGGGTAAAAGCCACCATCAGGGGCAATATATCGCCTTTTCCTAAAGATTTTAAACCCGCACCCATCATGACAAAGGGTAAAATTCCGGGGACAGTGCCTAATAAAGTACCGATGAAATAATCGCGAAAACGGATAGAAGTTAATCCGGCAACAAAGTTAACGATACCGTAGGGAATAATCGGTAATAGACGGATAGCAAACATATAAAATAGTCCTCCTTGCTGCATTTCTGCATCGATCGCTTGCCATTTTCCCTGAAATTTTTTGGCGGTATATTCCCGGCCAATAGTACGGGTAAAAGCAAAGGCAACTATAGCGGCCACCAAAGCGGCGATCGTTGTCCAAACTGTTCCCATAACTACCCCAAAGATAGCCCCACCACTGAGGTTTAAGGGGGTAGAAGGCAGAATTAAAATTGTCCCGATCGTGTAGAGAATAATATACAAAATGGGGGCCATAATTCCCATTTGTTTTAACCAGATCTGTAATTGTTGGGAGTCGATACCACCGATTAGATAAACTCCGATCGCCGTGGCGATAATACAAATTATGGTTAGGATAATGACACTACTTTTAGTTTTAGACATTTAACGGCAATTTTGGGCTAAGTGCGGGTGGCAAAACTGAGATGCAGCTGGGGTTGATATTTCTCTGTTGCCAAAAATATAGCAGAAATCAGCTGAGAATCGATCTCGATCTCAATGTTAGTGGGCTGCCCGATCTGTCCCCAAATTACCCCCGATATCGCTGTGGGTAGTTTAGTTAACCTCCTCCAAAACCACGATCGAAAAACCATTGACTTTATAGCGATCGGCAATTACTGTCCCTTGATCCACAGACCAACAATTATAATCGGTTTCTGCCCAAGCTGCCGTGTCAATAATTCTTAGCCAACGATAATTATCGGGTGGTGAGGGAACGCGAAAATCCACCGGCAGATAATACATATTAATTAACACCAAAAAATCGTGATCACCGACGGCACTACCATCAATTAAAAACCAAATAGAGCGATCATGGGCAGTTAAATCGCTAACCCCATCGGGTTTTTTAAATAAGTAGGTGACATTATTGCCCGCATCGAGAACCATATCACCGTAGCGGCGCTGTTTGAGTGCTATATGATTCTGTCTTAAGTGAGCAATATAAGCGGCAAAAATAAATAAAGGATTGCGTTCTTCTTGATTAGTTCCCGTGCCAAAATTATTATGATAAGCTTCCCGATAACCCGTGGGCAGTAGATGGGGTGAACGGGTGGCGATCATATCATAATTATTCCAAGTGGCCACACTATCAATATTGTAGGGATTATTATTACCATTTTGGCTGCGGCCAAATTCATCACCCCAGACAGTCATCGGCACACCGCGAGACAAAAATTGAATCGTCCAAAAGTTGCGTAATCTTTGGCGACGTAAGGACTGATTACCGCCAGAATCCCAAGAATCGTTATTATTATTGCCGCCATCGGAAGGACCAAAAGGCCAGGGATTGAGGTTATTTTTATTGTTATAACTGACTAAATCCATCAGGGTAAAACCATCGTGGGCAACAATAAAACCGATCGATTTTTGTGGTCCGCCTTGGTCGTTAAAATTGCGATAATCTCCGTTCACCTGTTCGATGAATTGAAAAGTATTACTATTTCCCTTTAAAAAACGCCGGATTGCATCGCGATAACGGCCATTCCATTCTCCCCAACCCGTTGGGAAATTCCCCACTTCGTAACCCCAGATATCCCAAGCTTCGGCGATCATTTCGGCATCGTATTTCTTGCCTAATTTCTCGATCTTTTCTAACAAAGGATGTTTAGGAAAGAATTGTTTTTGTTTGCCCCAATCTTCCCGTTCATGACTAGAAGGAGTTCGACCGAGGACGGTGGCCAGATCAAAACGAAAACCATCAACTCCCATGGTTTCTAACCAATAGGTGAGGGAATCAAGAACCAGATTACAGGTGACAATATGGGAAAAGTTTAATTGATTTCCGCAGCCGGTGGCCCCATCGACTAGATAATGTTCATCGGTGAGTTGATAGTATTCCACCACATCAAAACCACCAAAACTAACAAATCCGGTGACATCGTTGCTGCCCCAATTGCCCCCTTCTCCCGTGTGATTATAGACCACATCGAGATAAACTTCTATACCTTGGTCGTGGAAAGCTTTGACCATGGACTTAAATTCTCTGGTGGGTCCACCGGGGGAGCGATCATAAGCATAACGGCGATCGGGGGCGAAATAACCAAAGGTCATGTAACCCCAATAGTTACCACCGGGGTGATCGTCGGGGTTATTATCGTTAGCGGTTTCTTGGACGGGTAAGAGTTCGATCGTGGTAAATCCTAGTGCTTTCAGGTATTTGGCCATATAGCCGGCTCCCGCATAAGTTCCCCTGTACTGGTCGGGAACGTTAGCCACTTCCTCAAAACCCGTAATTCCCTTGAGAATATCTTCTAAACGACTAGCGGAGGGGTGATTGCTTAAACCGCGCACATGGGCCTCATAAATGATCGCTTTTTCGGCACCCAGACGGGGACGAATCCCGGTAGAAGTCCCATCCGGCGCGATAACAATGCCTTTGGGCGACCATTTGCCCGTATCGTATTGCCGCCGGATCACTCCTTTGTAGTCCCCTTCTCCCGTGGCATACATTCCCGCATTTTCTCCGGCCGCGATCATGGCCGGGGTTTCAAGGTCGTGGGAAAGTTCTCGCGTGTAGGGATCGAAGAGGACTTTATTGGGGTTAAAACGATGGCCAAAATCGTCCACATCTGCCCGAAAACCAGCGTTACTATCGCCTCTTTGCCATTTTTGATCAAATTGCCAATTGGGACCCCAACAGCGAAAAGCGTAGTAGCTGCCGTGGGCAATACCGGCGATTTTTGCTCGCCATGTATCATCATTTGGGTTTTTTGTCAACCAGTAATCATACTTAGCGTTTTCTCCCGTCGGGCGATCGTAGATTTCCAGAAGAATCTGACTGGCATTTTTAGAATAGACGGCAAAGGTGACACTATCGCCCCGATAATGCGCTCCGAGGGGATAGGTGGCATCGGCCCAGAGATGGCTATCTAGGGGGGCATAATTACCAGATTGGGGATGATTTTGACCGATCTCACTCTCCGATTTCATAAGTTTAATAAATCTCAGATTATGACCGTCTAAAGTATAGCGCTCTTCTGGCACTCCCGGAATAGCCGCATCAACCCAAAGTTCTGAAAGCCATTGAGAGCAAACGATCGCTCACCTGGTTTCTAACAACAACTCGAAAATTTAGTTTCTGTTAGTTATCGATCGCCAGAACGCTTGCCCTAAAAGAAAGCTAGGCTTTAGGCGCGATCAGGATTTTCCTAGAGTCCTGAAAGAGCGATAGATTTAATATGCTCTTGAATGTAAAGTTTTATGACGAGATTCAACGTTTTTGAGCTTAATCCATTGACTTAGTTGCCCAAATAGTTGAAGGTGGAGGAGGGGAGCCGAGATAGGGATAACTTTTAGTTGCGGAACTTAAGCATCTCATAAAGTTGCTCCTCCTGACAAACCCCTATCTAATTCGGACTCCTTGTGCAACAAGTCTTTCAGGAGTTTTCTGCACCACTAAGGGTTATTACTTACATTGACGATGAAGAATGTCCAATGGTTAACACTACGCCAACTGCAACATCTAATTCTGACTCTAATCAATCATCCTCTAGCAGTTTTTTACAAGACAACAATGGTAATAATTCAGCCATTCGTTTAATGTGCTTTATGGCATTAATTACAGCGATTGCGTTTGGTTCCTACACATTGGTTAACAGTAAAGATGTTGGTCCTGTGGGTACGAATCTAACGTTTGCTTTTTTAGCGGCTGCTTTTGGCGGAAAAGTTGCTCATAAATTTGCCGAAAATTCGTCCCAATAGTTCCTGCAACTTTAAATTAGAGAATTTGCTCGAAAGAAAAAATTCACAAAACTGGTTTCTCAATTTATTAGTAGAAGGTCGTTGGGTAGGGCGATCAAAGTGACCCAATAGCGATCACCATGAAATTAACCTAGTTATTCCATCGCGTAATAGTCGGCAGTGGGAATCGGCACGACTCTAAATGGTGAGGACAGAGCTAAATACTGAAAGTGTTAACCTTTGACCTCTCAAGTAATTACCTTTAAGTTCAAATCAATTTATCAAGGAGATTTAGCTCATGTCTTTTCCTTACACTCAATGTATATCGGGAATCACCATTCCTGCTGGTAGTTTTATTAACACGACTTTTGTCGTCGCGGCTTACCAAAGTGGTATCTCAGTTGGGCAATTTACACCAAATCCAACCCCGCCAAATTATACTTTAGGAGGCGTGAGTAATCTTGACAATAGTGGTGGCAGTACTACTGCCATTGAGTTTCTGTTGAATTACGGTGACACTAGCTATTCACCACCTTACTATTTTGTTTACGGGTCTAACAACGAGAATATTTGGCTTAATAGCATTACTCCCGCTACTGGGGGCAATCAATTTACAAGTAGTAATGTCACGACTCAAATTTCTGAACATAGTGAACCCGATGCCGCAATTGCCGGACTTTTCTATTATTATCCCGCAAACCTTCTTTACGTGGCAGCGTCTAATGGCAACCTCTATTGGTATAGTGTGTCTTGGCCTTGTGTGGCTTTTGAGGGTGGAGCAGAATATATAGGCGGCCCGACCTTAACTTATGTAGGTTCAAATACATCTTATACGGGGGAAACTGCGGTCTCTCTGACCTTTTTTCCATCGGGGACGCTAACTGATTACGATTGTCTGCTACTCGGCGGCGTATCAGAGGCTACGGGGGTTATCTTCAATGCCGAAAACCCATCTTCAAATCCTAGCCTTTACGGGTATTTAGCTGAATATTGCAGTCCGATGGTATATTCAGCTGCTGTTTGTCGAGGACCAAAAGGTCTTTATTTTGCGACACCATCGGGTGTTGTACACTATCAGCCCTATAGTGGTTTTGATGCGGGAATATCTCCTATTTGGACAGTACCCAATGGTCAGGTAATTTTATCTTTGGCCTATTCACCAAACTCTGGTCAGGCTGATGGTTCAAACTATCCAAATGGTGCGGTATTTATTGCTACGGCTCCGTCCAATCCTGGCAATTCCTCTATGGGAAGTATGTGGGTTTGCGATGTGAATACCAACAGGGTAGGCAATGCCGCCCAACAAAGTCAAAGCATCTCGGGATCGCCCTGGGCTACGATTGCAGATGCTAATCTGAATTATCTATGTGCAACGGGTTCAAGTGGTGTTTTCCATAGTACATTAGCAGCCTATAGTCCAAGCTCAAGCATTCCTGAGAATGGAATGTTAGTAGCAAACGATCCAACTAGTGGTGTGCATCACGAATGGATCAGTGATATTGTTTCAGCCGCTGCCTTAGTTTTTGGTGTGGTGACAGATGATCCAGTTGCCGTCGGTTGGGCAATAACTGGAATTGTTGCTGGAGCGGTAGATTCTAAGACGGGTTATTAAGCGCATAGGACGCTATAGGACAAGTCTATCAAGACTCTAAGTACAGGATGCGATCGCTTTTTGGATCAGCCGAATGAAAGGCGATCGCTTATCTAATTAACAAAACTTAGCACAACCAGTTAGGAGGTCGTTAACCAATGGTTTTATACCGATGCAAAGATCCCTATGTGATCACCGTTAAAAATGAGGATGGATCTTTGTTATGGAATTTTAATCATTTTCCCTGTAGTTTTGTTGGTGACAGACAGGGAGAAGCCTATACGGGGGTGATTCCTTTTGAGTTTAAACCCTACAATATTCCCCTAGAAGTTGCCAATGCGAGATTGTTTTCGGTTTTTGGTTTTGATGATCCAGCCTGGCAGGGAGTCCCGTTAGATATTCATCTATGTTTTGCGGCGGATCAGGGAAGGCAGTCTATCAGATTGATTCCCAATAAAGCGGCGAATTTTGAGGTGATTGAAGACAGCGAATATTGTAACATTATTCGTCATGTGTATAACAGTAGTTCCTATTTTGAAATCTTTCTGCGTAGTACAGAAAAAACAAAATATACAGATACTATTTGGCTGTATATTATGAATGTTTATCCAGACTGACTGTTTACCCACTGCTTGATGAAGTAGCCTCTCAAATCATTCTCAAAACAACCATTGCTAAATTTAGGAGACAATTCAATGAGTCCTAGCTACGATCAACAGCAAATTCTTTTCTGTCTTTCGATGTTGGCTAATATCAGTGATAGTAACAAATTACTAACTGATTTGGCTGATTCTAATGTCCAAACAAAAATCGGTCAATGGACGATAGTTTGGGGTCCTGTTATTTATGGACACGATCCCAAAAGTCAGGTCTGGGACAATATTATGTATGTCGCTAAAGGTGAAAATCTAACAACAAATAATCCTCAATATGTAGTGGCGATCGCCGCAACCAACCCCAAGTCTGTATTTGACTGGTTACAGGAAGATGTTAACACCCATAATATGGTTCCCTGGTCTAGCACAAACCCAGAACAAGGTAATATTTCTGAGGGAACAAATGCGGGGATAAAAATTTTGCAAGGAATGAAAAATTCAAGCAATTTATCTCTCCTAGACTTTCTGACTCAGGAAATACAAAAACAGCCCAAACAACCAATAGAAATTATTACTACAGGTCATAGTTTGGGAGGAGCCTTAGCTCCTGTTATGGCGTTATGGCTTTATGAGAATCAGACAAGCTGGAACCCAAAAGGCACACAAGTCAAGGTTTATACGCAATTTTCCGCCGGTGCAACCCCTGGCGATCAAGACTTTGCTAATTACTATGAAACGACAGAGCCAGGACTCAATCTTTCCAGCCGATTATGGAATAGTTTAGACATTGTTCCCCATGCCTGGAATACCACCCAACTTGCTCAAATTCCCACCCTTTACCAACCCTGTAATATTACTAAATCTTTACAAATTTCTCTACTGGTAAACAAACAAATTCAAAAGGTTAAAAACTGTAATTATCAGCACCTTAATCCAACAACTTTTGCTATGAAAGGGCAATGTGGTATATTTACAAAACCACAAACAACGGCAATGAAACAGTTTCTTCAAGAGGCTTATTTTCAACATATTCAAGCCTACTTTAATTTACTCGATATTGAGTGGCCACTGACTAACAATTTATCTGATACTCTAACCCTATCTGATCAGGATTTAGATACAATGGATGCTAAACTATCTTAGTTTTTTAGTCTTGATTAAATCAGTGATCACCATTATTAAAACCTCAACCAGGAAATCAACACCATGAAATTAGAAGACATCATTCAACAAAACCTCGTTAAACCCATTGATTCCTTAGCAGGAGATTCCGAACTTTGCCGAGAAGTTCAGACCCGTTTGCAAGTTCTCGGATTACTTCCTGCTAATGGTGTTGATGGCATTTATGGACCCCAAACCAAACAAGCCTTTGAGCAATTCAAGCAAAAAATTAAAGAAGGAGAACTGGATACCGTAGGAGCCTCTTCAGCAAAACTTTTACTAGCTCTTCAAGAATTACCAGGCGGTAGTAATTTAATCTCCAAAACTCAAGCTGAATCTATCTACGGTAACGTCATCAGCGATGGACAATTAGCAGACCTCAATTCTTGCTTAAATCGCTTTGAAATTAACACTCACCCCCGAATGTGTCATTTTTTAAGCCAAACTGCCCATGAAAGTGGAGGCTTGAAATGGATGAAAGAACTCGGTAGCGGTGAGGAGTATAACGGACGGAAAGATCTAGGCAATATTGATCCAGGGGATGGTCCCAAATATAAAGGAGCGGGCGTTATTCAACTAACGGGACGCAGCAACTATCAAGCTTTTGCGAATTATATTCATGATCCGAAAGTTATGAATGGAGTTGACTATGTTAGTACCACCTATCCTTTTACCAGTGGCGGTTTTTGGTGGCATAACAATAACATGAATGCTCTTTGCGATCGCGGTGCAACGGTGGCAGAAATCACCCGACGAGTCAATGGTGGTCTTAACGGACTAGCTGATCGTCAGGCGTACTACGAAAAAGCGATCAAAGTTTTTCCTGTTTAGCGATCGCTTTCAAGAGTTCGATCACATTCAATAAAAGTCATTTAAACACAAACTAAGGAGTAACTCATATGGGTGCTGGATTTCACATACAAATTGTCAACGCTACGCCATATAACATCCATCAAGGAAAATCAGGTAGTTACCAGATGGAGTGGAATCCATCTTCTAATATTGGGCCTAATTCCTTTACTCAATTTTATGCTGAGTTTAAAGAAACAGTAGGTCATGACAGTATAGATGATGCTTCCGATGTTACCTATACCCTCGACGGTGTAAGCAACTTTACATTTACAATTCGCGCTAAAAAGAGTGGAGTGAAAGGATTATCAACTCCTGTCGCCTCAGAAGCGGGTTATGGGGTCTTCGTTGAATGGCAAAATATTCCTAATGGTCTTTTTATTTATCCTACTCCTGATACTAATAAGACATCTGCTGTGGGTTGGATTCATGATGGTGTTGTTACTATCGGACTTGGCTATTTTCCTGGCAATACTCAAAGCCCAATTACCCCTTATCCAACACCTAATTATGGTAGTGGTGGATTAGCAGATGATTTCAGTGTATTACGTCCTTCCGTATTACATTGGGCTAACAATTGGATGGAGTTATTTGCGCCTTGTATTCAAAACCTCCATCTTAATGAGTTAACACTGCCAGGTACTCACGATACTTCTACTTATTGTGCTGATAGTATTAGCCAAAACTGGGTACAAACTCAATATCAAAATATTAATCAGCAACTTAATCAAGGTATTCGTTCCCTTGATCTCAGATTAATGCTTGGTAGTGGATCGGGAGATGATCAATTTGTGATGTGTCATGGTAGTTTTGCCCTCCCTCTTAAATTAGTAGATGTTCTCAATCAAGTAACACAATTTTTAGCGTCTAATCCTCAAGAAATTGTAATTCTTGATTTACATGACTTTGAGGGAAATTGGACAACTCAAAATTATCAAGATTTGTCTAATGTCATTATAAAAACCATTGGCCAAGACCAACTGATACCACCATTGGGAATATCTCAAACCTTAAAAGATATCTGGCAAACTTCTGGTCGAGTGGTAGTTGGTTCTCTAGAGTTTGACAGCAGTGTATCGAATTGGTTACAACAAAATACACCTTTTTGGAGCAATTCTATTAAACAATATTGGTGTGGTTCAAGTATAACCGATTGGTCAAGTGTCCAGAGTTATTTACAACAGCAAATCGACTCCATAAGCCAATCTAATAATTTTCTGTGGTCATTAATGGCCCAGTACAACTATAAAGTTGGTGGAGTACCAGCTAATGTGCCTAAAGAACTCTCTAGCTTTTTCGCTGGTTTAAATGGCATCAAATCTAACATTATTGCTACTGACTGGTGGAATCGCGTCAACACCAGTACAGGTCAACTAGAAACGAATGTCAATAATTTTTCTGCTCTCATTAATGCGATACCTTTAAACATTTTAAAAGGATACAGACGAGCGAATAACCTGTCTCTTTGGTAACTCATTAATAGCTCGTAATCTGTTAGTAATATCAAGGACATATTAAGCTATTGCCTACCTCAAAACTAATCAAAACACTAAAAAAAATCAACAACAGGAGAAACAACTATGACTGTTACTAATTCCACTAGCCCAAATTATGTAATCGTAACCGATCAATATTGGGATGGTTTGGCTGATAATCTCCTTGGTGCGACAGAAATTCGCGTCGAAAATGGCAATATCACTGCGATCGCTGCAACAGTTGATCACAGCAACGCTCAAATTATTGAACTAAAAGGACACACCGTTACCCCTGGTTTCATTGATTGTCATGTTCATATTACCTTCTGTGAAGGAGATCCTACAATTCCAGAAAATCCTTATATGGTGACAGTGCCATTAATGACCCTTTATAGCTTAAATCCCCTGAAAATACTGTTAATGAACGGTTTTACTACTGTAAGGGAAGTGGGTTGTCCCGATCCAGAATTTATTACCGTCGATCTCAAAAAAGCGATCGCCAAGGGCTGGATTATTGGACCAGATCTATTAGTAGCACCTCACCTGATTTCAGCCCAAGGAGGGCATGGTGATTTTACCTCTTTAGTTGCTTTTCAGTTCAGACCAGAAAAATTTGAAGTAGCAGACGGAACAGCAGAAATTATCCGCATAGTACGGGAAGAAATTCGCTCAGGAGCAGATTGGATTAAATTCTGTGCTACAGGGGGTTTTAGCTCTCCTACGGACGATCCCAGCCAAACCACTTATTCCCAAGAGGAGATGAATATTCTGGTTAGTACCGCCAAAGATTTCGGTATTTCTGCTTGTCCTCACGCTTATGGAGGGGAAGGGGTTCAACGTGCTGTTAATGCGGGGGTACGTTCCATTGAACATGGTAATCTTGCCAGTTCCGAGACTTTGCAATTGATGGAACAGAAAGGAGTTTATCTTGTACCAACTCAATACACTGTTTTAGAAAAAGCTCGCAATGCTAATAATCCTGAATATTGGCAAAATCGTTCTTCTTGGCAACACGCTAAATATCAAAAATATGCCTCTCAACTGATTGCTTGTGCTGATAATTTAGCTAAAAGTAACGTTAAGATTGCTTTTGGTACTGATGCAGGAACTTTTCCTCATATAGATAACTGGAAAGAGTTTCCAGCGATGGTTCAAAATGGTATTACTCCTTTACGCGCTTTAAAAGCTGCAACTACTGTAGCGGCTGAATTATTAATGCAGCCGAATATTGGTGCGTTAGCGGTGGGGAAATTTGCTGATATTATCGCTATGCCGGGTAATCCTTTTGAGGATATTAATGTTACTGGTAAAGTTGATTTTGTCATGAAACGGGGAGTCATCTATAAACAACCATCGGGAGGACAAGTATAATGGTTTTGTCATCAAATCTCTGGAAGACACCAGTAACACTGCTGACGGGTTTTTTAGGTGCTGGTAAAACTACTTTACTTAACCGCATTCTTAAGGGTAAAAGCGATCGCCGTTTTGGCATACTGGTCAATGATTTTGGTAGTCTTAATATTGATCAGATGTTAATTAAAAATAGAGACGATGATCTAATCACTCTTGAGGGAGGTTGTGTTTGTTGTAATTTACAAAATAATCTGGTTAATTCTCTGCCCAAAATCCTATCTCTCCGTCCAGATCAGATATTAATTGAAGCCAGTGGAATTGCTAACCCTTATACCCTGTTACAAACCCTAAGGCGTCCAGTTTTAAGTAGAATAATTCGCTTAGAAAGCATTATTACCCTAGTTGATGCGACCTATCTACCCCAAATTTGTGAACCATCTGGAAAAATTAACTATCAAGATTTGCTAATTGATCAAATTTCGGCCGCTGATATTGTGGTTCTCAATAAAATTGATTTGATTGATGAAAAAGCACAAATTAATGCTAATCAAATTATCCAAAAAATAGCACCATGGGTGCGTTTGTTAAAAGGGAGTTATGGGGATATTTCCCTAGATTTATTATTAGGATTTAGGGACTCATTTCCCGTTCATTCTGTATCTAGTCAATTAAAATCTAATCACTCGGATAACTTTCATACCTGGAGTTATCAAAGTAATCGCCCTTTTCAGTTATTAACCCTGGGAAAAATATTAGGAAAATTACCCGTAACTGTATTGCGAGCTAAGGGTATTTTATCTACTGTTGAATATCCCAATAGAAGAGTAATTTTGCAACAAGTGGGGCCGAGAATTACCTTAGAAATAGGCGAAGAATGGGGTAATAATCCACCCTTTACCCAATTGGTATTAATTAGCACGGAGACAATTAATACAAATATATTACAAGATCAATTAGATAGCTGTTTAAGAGGAGAGGATTTTGAGGTAAATTCAAAAACTCAAACCAGGGATAATTTGATTTTAAGTAACTAAATGTAACAAATATATCACAATTATCCAGGGTCAAACGTTTTATTAATGTGACAACGAGAAAGTGACTAGAAAGTTATCAAAAAACTAGGTTGAAAACCTCTCTCTTCTATAGCCTTTTCATTCTATTAATCAATCTAAAAAGTCCCAAAAAATATGATAACTTCCACTCCAGTAAAAAAAAATGACGATGTTAACGCCTTAAATGCGGATATTAGGGAAGTTTTATTAGAGGTTTTGCCGATAATTTCTCCTGAATTACAACTAGAACTCACTAACTTAGTTCAACAGATTCATCATCTGAATTATTTGATTTATAAAAAAAGTAATAGCTGGAAAATTGGTTGGTTTATTTTTAACAATGATCCAACTAAATTTATTTTGTTATTAGAGGAAATTAAATATATATTGCTCATGGCAAAAACCAATAAAGTCGGAGTTGATGCTCTTCGAGAATTCAGAATTAATCTAGAAAAGGAAATTAATAATGATCGCTATTTTTTATGGGGACATATTTTGAATGTATTTAGTTATATATATTCTGTAAAATCAGTCCCATTCAAAATATTTTTAGGTTTATCTATGACAACTTTTTTATCTATTATTGCCCTCAAATTTTCTGCTCAAGAAATTTACCAATTTGATGATAATTTACAACAGAAATACTCTCAAGAGGAGGCACTTATTTCAAAACCATTACCTCAAGCAAACTCCCCAGTACCCATTCCTTCTAGTAGTTATTCAGAACATTTAAAATCATCGAGTGATACGATAAATCCTAATCGGCATATATTTTATGGTTTAGTTTATGCGGCAACAGCAGGAGTATTGGGAAGTGTTGCAAGTATTTTACTCAGAATTATCGACTTTCGAGACCAAAAATATGACGACCCCCTCATTCCTTTTTTTATTGGTTTCTTTAAACCATTAATTGGTCTAATTTTCGGTATTTTTATCTTTAGTTTAATTAGCTCAGATACGTTGATTAAAATTGATTTTATGATTACCCAGGATAAAAATTCTTCTAGTTTAATAACAAACAAAGCTCGTCAGGATTTATTTATCTTTTCCTGTGCTTTTTTAGTGGGATTTAGTGAAAGATTTGCCTCAGATTTACTTAAAAAAACTGAATCTGGATTAACTGAAAAATAGTAACTGCCGAGGTAGAGAAAAAAGGTGGTAGAATCTGAACCATTGTTATGCAAAAATCGACCAAATGGGTCGAGTTCGTAACTATTCTGATTGACTGGTACCACTCTAAAGCCAGAATTGACAATCATCTTCTAATAAACTAGGATAAATTCCTTGTAAGCGTCGATAAGCAATAATGTCCGCTCCATACAAAGGGATAGGTAAACGGGGTTCTTTGAGAGAACCATAGTGAAGTAAAGTTAATTTCAACGTAGTGTCAACTAACTGTTTTAAATTTACTTGTTCTCCTAATTCATGAACTTTTAAGCGTAAGGGACGAGGAACACCTATTTGTTCAGACACTTGGGAAGTTATCAAGATAACTTCCCGTTTTGATAAAGCAAAAGCTAATCCTAGGGACGTGACTTGACGAAATGGGGACATCTGTATGCGATCGCCGACGAGTTGGGAGTAACTATTACTAATCTTAGAAGTCGTTTAGAGAGTCTCCATTGGATTAAAGTCGATAAAAAAGTAATTTATCGGGCCAGTAATTTTCCCAAGAGATAGCTTAAATGTTCCGAGGGAGATTTTGCCCATCTCGAGCGACTTATTTACTAATAATTTCGGCGGGTTGCGAGTTAGGAATCGGTTCAAAGTTGTGGTCGTCAGCCAGATATTCGGGATAGGTGGAGAATTGGGGTAGTATTTCTAGGGTAAAAGCCTCGGCAGCTTTCGAGCGATAGCGATTCGGGTTAATAATTACCGACAAAGTGCGTCGTACTTCCACATCTTTAATTCTGGTAGCGTGGATAACTCCCATTTGTAGTTCTTTTTCGATCGCTGTCACCGAGACAAAAGCCGCCCCTAAACCGGATTGTACGGCATTTTTAATCGCCTCGATCGAGTTAAGTTCCATCTCCACTTTTAAGCGTTTGGTATCGATCTCGCAACGAGTTAAAACCTTGTCGATAACTTTGCGAATCGTCGATTGGGAATCGAGGGTGATAAATTTTAGTCGATATAAATCCTCTTTTTGAATCATTTCTACCTTAGACAGAGGATGAAAAATAGGCAGGACTAAAGCCAGTTCATCTTCTGCGTAGGGGATAATCCGCAGGGTTTCTTGTAATTCGGCGGGAACTTCCCCCCCGATAATGGCTAAATCCACTTGACCGTTAGCAACGCTCCAAGAGGTGCGACGGGTGGAATGAACTTGTAGCTGTACGGATACTTCTGGGTATTTTTGCCGAAAAAGCCCGATCATGCGGGGAAGAAGATAGGTTCCCGTGGTTTGGGAAGCGCCGACGATCAGGGTTCCCCCTTGCAGATTTTGTAGATCTTCGATCGCCCGACAGGTTTCTTGACAGAGAGTGATAATTTTTTCGCCGTAGCTTAAGAGTAGGTATCCCGCTTCCGTTAATTGGGCTTTCCGACCGCCCCGGTCAAATAACGGCACATTTAGCTGTTTTTCGAGGTTTTGTACCTGAAGACTGACCGCCGGTTGAGATACATACAGGGTATCTGCCGCCCGCTTAAAGCTTCCTTCGGCAGCGATCGCTTTGAGAATTCTCAGTTGGTCTAGGGTGAAAGGAATGTCGGTCATAGAAAGCCTCAAAAACAGCGACGGGAGAAGGGGAGGACAATAGCGACAAATCTTAAGCCAGTGCCGATAAATACACTGAATTGACAGTACCACACCACGGGGATCAATGCTTCAGGTAGTTCCAGTTATCAGTTATCAGTTATCAGTTATCAGTTATCAGTTATCAGTTATCAGGAGACAGGAGACAGGAGACAGGAGACAGGAGTGAAAACGAGGTCTATACTGATAGAATATCCGCAAAATAGCCCTAAAAGTCTTGCTCGATAAGCATTTCACGATTCCATAAGCAAAAATTATCACACAAAGTCGAGAAGAGCCGAGACAGGAGACAGGAGACGGGAGATTATTTTTATTTATTCTTCCCACGTCCCCACGTCCCCACGTCCCCACGTCCCCACCCCTCACTGATCACTGTTTACTGATCACTGAAAAAGGCTGCCTGAGCAATTATTGCATTGACTTTTGTGTACCACTTAATCGTTATTAACCAAGAATCTTAATGATATTTTAAGATTTTTTAAAAAACCGCCCCTAGCCGAGATGAACGTATATCCTAGAGGGGAGCGAGTATAGATTCCTATTCCCGTTCGATCGCCCCCTAATTCTCTGGAGATCAGCACCCATGCTTACTTTGCTCCGTTCCCTGCTATTTTCCACCCTATTAAGTTTTGTTGCTCCCGTCCTCTTGGTGGGTTCTATTTTAACTGCTTTATTGGCCACCAGTCATGTCCCCGGCTTTACTTGGGTTTGTCAGACCGGTTTTAGCCAAATCCTGCAATTTTTAACCATTTTCGGCGGCGGTTATCCCCTACAAGGAATGTTAACCATCGCTGTCACCTTTGCTTTTGTTGGCAGTTTATTCGATTTATTTAACTTTTACGTCTATCAAACCAATCGGGGACAGTAGCAGGCAAAGGGTGATAGGGACTGTCTAGAATGGGAATGAGGTTTTTATGGGATCGAATCGTCTATGCGCCCTATTTTCTACCGTTTTTGGCTATTAACAATAATTTCTCTGCTGCTCACCCTGAGTATCGGGATTGTCAATCCCCAACCTAGTTTCGCACGCTCGTGGATGGATTTACTTTTTCGCGGTGTGCAGGTTATTCAACTCGCCACTATTTCTCCTCAGCAGGAAGTTGCCCTCGGTAGGCAGATTAATCAGGGTTTATTAGAATCAGGTAAAATAAAACTGGCCAAAGATGCCAGAATTAACCAATATGTCCAAGAAATCGGCCAGCGATTAGCGGCAACTAGCGATCACCCTGAGATTCCCTACACTTTTCAAGTGGTGCGCGATAATAGCATTAACGCCTTCGCAACCATGGGCGGATTTGTCTATTTACACACGGGATTGATTAAAACTGCTGATAATGAGGCAGAATTAGCCAGCGTCATTGCCCATGAAATCGGCCATATCGTCGGTCGTCATTCTATCACCCAATTACGCAATACTGCCCTCGCCCAAGGACTTCTCAGCGCGGCGGGATTAGACACAAAAACTTGGGTACAATTGGGAGTCAATCTCGCCTATAATCTGCCCAATAGTCGCAAGGATGAATTAGAAGCGGACCGACTGGGTTTAAACAATCTAGTTGAGGCTGGTTATGCACCCACGGCGATGATCTCCTTGATGGGAAAATTAGCACAACAGGGGGGTTCTACCCCGACAATTCTCAGCACCCATCCTGCTACAGGCGATCGCATTTTGGCACTGCAAAAACAGCTTAATTCGGTTAATAACAAGCATAATCAAGGTTTAGACGAGGATTATTACCAATTGCAGATTCGTTCTCTCCGCTAATCAGACAATTTCCCGAACAGATAAAAACTCGGCCACCGCTTGATTAAAACTTTCAGGTTCCCCTAAAAATGCCCAATGATTACCCGGTATCTTTTTAATCTCTAGAGAAGTTAAATACTTTTTATAAGATTGAATTTGCCAAGCAGTGCGATTTAATCCCTGCTGGGGAAGGATTAATAAACTGGGAATATCTAAAGTTTTAGTTAATCCGGCAAACCCCATGACATCCTCAAAAATTTCCCCGCGTGCCGATAAAGTAAATTTACTGCTCCAACTGCCATCAGCTTTTTGTTCGATGGCATTTTTAAACACCTCTTGCTGTAGATTTGACCAACCTTTATATTGTTTTAATTGACGAGCGATCGCTTCTATGCTCTGATAACTATCAAAGGAGCGAGTAATCTTTAAAAAGGGCAAAACTTGATAGAGAATTGGAAAAGTTATCCTAATCCAACTAGGCATTTTATCGATAAAAAAGGGATCGACTAAAATTAAACTCTTAAATACTTCCGGCTGTTGAGTTGCCCAAATTGCCGCTATTTTAGCACTCCAAGAATGACCTAAAATATGTGCTTGCGTCCAACCTAAATGATTAATTAAAGCCCTTAAATCGCCAATATAATCCTGAAAGTGATAACCGGTTGCCGGTTTACCGCTTTCCCCATGTCCCCGCAAATCTGGGGCAATAACTTGATAATTTGAGCTTAAATAATCGCCCAAACTTGACCAAACCAAAGCATGATCCGCCATGCCGTGCAATAATAATAGAGGCATACCTCGATCGCTCCATTGTAAATAGGAAATTTCCATCGAGTTATTGGTAAAAGTCTGGCGTTGTGGCATAAATTCTCGACTGATTTTTACTCTATAATTTACCTATCACTTAATAAAACTTCATACAATGGCACTACAATCTCCGATCACTGGGACTAGCTTAGAGCAATTGTCTTGGACATGGCAAGGTCACACCATCCCCTACACTGTGCGGGGAGAAGGACAACCCCTAGTATTAATTCACGGTTTTGGGGCATCTATCGGTCATTGGCGCAAAAATATCGCCGTTTTAGCGGAAAATGGCTATCAAGTCTATGCCCTAGATCTTTTGGGATTTGGGGGTACAGATAAGCCCGCTTTAGATTATAGTCTCAACCTTTGGCTGCGGCAAATACAAGACTTTTGGCGAGAAAAAATGGCAAAACCGGCGGTATTTATCGGTAATTCCATCGGGGGACTGATTACCTTAATGCTGATGGCAGAATCTCCCGAAATCACTGCTGGAGGAGTAATTATTAACTGTGCCGGAGGATTAAACCATCGTCCCGAAGAATTAAATTTGCCGCTGCGTTTAATCATGGCTGCCTTTACCGGTTTAGTTAGTTCTCCCGTGACAGGAAAGTTTATTTTTGAACAGGTAAGGCAGAAAAATCGCATCCGGAACACCTTAAAACAGGTTTATCGGGATCATACCGCGATTACCGAGGAATTAGTCGAAATTCTCTATCAACCCTCCTGTGATGCGGGTGCGTGGGGAGTGTTTGCATCGGTGTTGACGGCACCCCCCGGACCTTCTCCCCAGGAATTATTACCGCAAATCGATCGCCCTTTATTGGTACTCTGGGGAGAGGATGACCCTTGGACACCGATCGCCGGTTCGGTAATTTACCAAGAAAGAGCTAAAATGGGAAATAATACCCAATTTTATCCGATTGCCAAAGCCGGTCACTGTCCCCACGATGAACATCCCGAAAAAGTTAATCAATTAATTTTGAGTTGGCTGTCGGAATTGACACTCCCCCGCTAACCGCTCGCGCGGTTTAACGGGAGTCCTCTCGCGACCTTGAGATAGAGATTTAGTCGGCTGCATCTCACATTTGCAGAAACACCGACAATCAGCAATTATCAGTGACTCTTAAACTGGTACAAATATATGAACAACTGCGTGTAAGCATCTCACAGTTAACCTAATGCGCGAGGGGTTTGGGGGGTAGAACCCCCCAAGAGTTTGGATTGAGTGATAAAATCGAAATAGAAAATGCGGGAACAGGTTATCGAAGATTTTAGCGATTAATAGTGACTGGAGAAATCTGCCAATCGGGGCGAAGATTTTTCGCCCCTTGCAGATAGACGTGCTGCATTTCGCTTTGCAGTTTGGGAGTATTAACGTGGAGAATTACCCGAATACACTTTTCCAGACTCCCAGCGACGTGCATCTGTTGCACATCGAGGAGGGGGACATTTTGCCAATGGGGACGTTCGCGAGCGATAGCAGCGGGGAAAATCGCGTCTAAATCCTGAGTTGCCGTAAAGATAATACTAACAATATCATCGGGATCGAGACTATTGTGGATTTCGATCGCTTCGAGGAGTTCTGTCACTGCTTCTCGTATAGCTTCAATAGTATTAGCTGTTACTGTTGTTGCTCCCCGAATGGCTCGAATCTTCCACTGCACGATTGTCATCCTCCGCTAATCCTGATGAGTCAATTTTAGGGGTTAACGCGCCCTTTTTCTCGACTTTAATCCAGCCATCAGGGTCGGTATAACCACAATAGTTGTCCGTTAACTTCCAATTCAAATTCTAGACGCTGTAGGGTTTTTTGTAATCCTAGGGGTATTTGGGAACGATTGCCCGTCAGACGACTGAGGAGGGGTTTCGGTTCTTCGATAGTCTGACATTTAGTTTTATCTGGGGGTAATCCTGCCAATTCTAGCGCCCAAAGTCGGGCATCTTCCTCGGTTCCCAAGCGATCGACCACTCCTAATTCTAAAGCCTGTTGACCGGTAAAAATGCGCCCATCGGCAAAACTTTTCACCTGATTGACATCTAAATTTCTAGCGCTGGCGACGGTTTGCAGAAATTGCTGATAACTGGTATCGATCATATCCTGGAGAATTCTTTCTTCTTCATCAGTTAATTCTCGATCGAAGGAGAGAATATCTTTATAAGGGCCAGATTTAATCACTTTAAACGAAACTCCCACCTTATCCAACAATCTTTCCAGATTGTTCCCTCTCAGGATAACACCGATCGAGCCAGTAATCGTGCCGGGGTTAGCCATAATATAATTGGCCCCCATAGCGATATAAACGCCGCCAGAGGCGGAAATATTGCCAAAACTAGCGATTATTTTCGTGTTTTTTTGTAACCGCTTCAATGCTTCATAAATTTCTTGGGAATCCCCCACGGTTCCCCCGGGGGAGTCAATGCGGAGAAGTAGGGCGGGATATTGCCTTTCTTTGACGATTTCTAGGGCTTTTAAGACTCTTTTGCGGGTATCGGAGGCAATTGCACCTGTAATTTCTATTCGAGCGATTTGTTTGCGGGTTTTCGGTTTAAAAGGCCAGACCATCAGGTTTAAATATCTCTAAAAAAAGGACTCTTTCTAATCTAACGCTTTGATCGTTCCAGGTTAAGCAAACATTATATTTCAGAATTTCAGGCTAAAATGTCTGGTTAGGTGTATAATGGCATTAACTGGCCAGAGTTGAGGTAGGCGAGGTGAGTATTTAGGCAAGAGAGCGGGGAATAGGAAGTGGGAAGTGGGGAGCGGGTTTTTAAAGTTCGATTGGAAGTTAATCATACTATTAAAAACAGATTTGCTATTAGAGTTTTTTTCTTACTTTGTAATCAAGAAAATGGTCTATATTTTCAGGTGAAATAGCCCGCTAATGCCAAAATATCTAGTAAGGGAAAAAAGCCAATACTCGACCAGGTTTTAGCGAATGGTTCTGCGCTCCTGATTGAAAGGGAGGCAAAGGTCTGTACGCAGGAGAATTAATCCTATTAAATAATCCAGAAATTACTGTTATAATTGAGGATAAAGAAAGTTATAATTTCTGGATCTTCGTTACTTGGTATGGTTCAATAGGTTTGCATAAATCGACTAAATCCTTATCTGGCAAAAGATTTAATTAATTAGTTCGCTCTAGATCAAAAACAATTGACAAAAATTGCAGCAACGTCTGTCTCTATAAGGGTTTCATTCCTTATAACCTCCGTCCATTGCATAAGACAAACCGAAGAACCATTCTACTTTTATTCAGCTAATCTAAGTAGGGGAAATTTAGGCACTTTTTCCCTGAAAATTAGGTAATTGGCCACCTCAAAACTGGTAAAACCCCACACCCCACACCCCACACCCCACACCCTACCCCCACCGAAAAACTTTTTGCCGCAAACCCTAAGTATAGGCGGTTAAAATGCGTCTTAGCTTAGACGGCAAATGTTTGCAGAAGTGAATGTGCTTGAGGTGTGGCAAGAGGAGCTAGAAGCTGATAGGCAAATCGCCATTCTGAGCAATTACCGACCTGAACAAGGAAATTACAGATTTTTTCAAGCTAGGATTAAAGATTTTGTATCGAAAAATACAAAACCGGCCAAAGTGACTGTTTAGGATGGATTTTTTGAGAAGCTTAAGAACCGATCCATAAGTCAAAGGAGTTTTCCATGCCCGAAACGCCACAAGAAGTCTTGAAAATGATTCAGGACAACAATATTAAGATTATCGACCTGAAATTTATTGATATGCCAGGTATCTGGCAACATTGCTCGTTCTACTACGACCAAATCGATGAAAGCTCTTTCAGCGATGGTGTTGCCTTCGATGGTTCCAGTATTCGCGGTTGGAAAGCAATTAACGAATCCGATATGGCCATGGTTCCCGATCCCACCACTGCTTGGATCGATCCCTTCTACAAGGAACCTACCCTAAGCATGATCTGTAGCATCAAAGAACCGAGAACCGGTGAATGGTATAGCCGCGATCCTCGCTCTATTGCTCAGAAAGCGATCGATTATCTTAGCAGTACCGGTTTAGGTGATACCGCATTTTTTGGACCGGAAGCGGAATTTTTCCTCTTTGATAGCGCTCGTTTCGACCAAACCGCCAACGCCGGCTATTACTACATGGATAGTGTCGAAGGTCGTTGGAATAGCGGTAAAGACGAAAAAGAGGGAAATCTTGCCTATAAACCCGCCTACAAACAGGGTTATTTCCCCGTTAGTCCCACCGATACCTCTCAAGATATTCGCACGGAAATGCTCTTAACCATGGCCGACTGCGGAGTTCCCATCGAAAAACATCACCATGAAGTCGCTACTGGTGGTCAAAACGAGCTAGGGATTAAATTCTCTACCCTAGTACGGGCCGCCGACTACTTGATGACCTACAAATACTGCATTAAGAACGTGGCGAAGAAATACGGCAAAACCGTCACCTTTATGCCCAAACCCATCTTTGGTGATAACGGTTCCGGGATGCACGTTCACCAGTCTATCTGGAAAGATGGTCAACCCCTGTTCGCCGGGGATAAATACGCCGGACTTAGCCAAATGGCACTGTACTATATCGGTGGTTTGCTTAGACACGCTCCCGCTCTCTTAGCTTTAACTAACCCCACCACCAACTCTTACAAGCGTCTCGTCCCCGGTTTTGAGGCCCCTGTAAACCTGGCCTACTCCCAAGGTAATCGCTCCGCTTCGATTCGGATTCCTTTATCGGGAAGCAACCCGAAAGCCAAACGTTTAGAATTCCGTTGTCCTGACGCGACTTCTAATCCCTACCTCGCTTTTGCAGCTATGCTTTGTGCTGGTATCGATGGGATTAAAAATCAAATCGAACCAGGGGAACCTCTCGATGTGGATATCTACGAACTCAGTCCCGAAGAATTGTCAAAAATACCCTCTACCCCCGGTTCTCTGGAAGCAGCTCTGGAAAATCTCGAAAAAGATCACGCTTTCTTGACCGATTCTGGTGTCTTTACCGAAGACTTTATCCAAAACTGGATCACCTACAAACTCGATAACGAAGTTAACCCGATGCGCTTACGTCCCCACCCCTACGAGTTCTCCCTCTACTACGATGTCTAAGGTGTGATTGACTAATCATTAATCCTAGGGTGGGCCTTTGCCTGCCCTTTTTTTCCGAATCAGCAAGGGAGTGGGGAGCTTGTTTCAGTAATCAGTGAACTGAAAACTGACATCTGATAACTGATTCAAAGCTGACGGCTAATAATCCCTTGCTGCCAATTAGCATAAAATACGATTAATTGACCAGGATTTTGGGGCGATAGTTTATGGAACGCGGGTTATTGTGGACACCTTTATTAATTCTATTTATTTGGTTGGCTTGGAGTGGTTGGAATGAATACCAAAAAGTGGAAATCTATCGAGCATGGGCGGAAAACTTCGAGCGAGCTAAGTATGATATATATTCTGTATTAGGTCAAAAAGATAAAATTATCACTTGGGGAAAGCCAACTCGTAAGGGAGTGATTAATTTACAAACTTTTTCCCTAGAGGAGGTCAAAGAAATCCGTCTGTTAGTTAATAATCAAGTGGTGGATTTAGATGCTCTTCCCCCGCAAGGTTCTCCTTTCCTAGAATTTATTTTTAAGGAGCGATCGCCTGAAAAAATTCCCTTTACTGAAGTTGAATTGGCTAGTCAGTGGGCGAAATTTTTACAACAACAAATCTTAATTTAATCGCGATAATTTCTAGCGCAATCTCCCCGATCGCAGGATACCGACAACTAACCATAAACCGATTAAACTAGCTGTAGCAAATAATACGGTACTAATAATAGTTAATTGCCGAGATTGGGCGCTGGCTGTGACAATGGCGGCCCCGATAATTAAGGAACCAATAATCACACTAAAAGCTAGTCGATTGGCGGAATTATCTAAACTGCGACGGAGATTATCTAGGTCGCGAATTTTCAGATTAACATTTAAAGTTTCCGAGGTTAAACCGTCTAGTAAAACTTCGATTTGACGGGGAGATTTCAGGGAAAAAGATTTCAAGTCTAAAACTGTTCTTAGGGCAGTTTGTAGGGGAGTGCTACCGATTAACTGTTGTTCAAGAATATTAGTTAATAGCGGTTTGACTTCTTCTAGGATATTAATATCAGGATTAAATTTTCGGGCAGTTCCTTCTAGATTAGCGAGACTTTTGGCAAATAAACCTAAATTACCCGGAAGTTTAATTCTATTGCGACGGGCAATTTGCAAAAGTTCATAAACCACCTCACTAAAGTTAATTTGATTTAAATTGAGGTTATAGTATTTTCGCAACATCCGCTCATAATCCACCTCTAATTGTACTAAAGTAATCGGCACCACTGACTCGGATAGTTTAATAGTTAGTTGACTGCATCTTTTGGCATCTAAGTCAACAATTGCCAATAACAATTCTGTTAAAATTTGTTGAGTTTGCGGGTCTAATCTGCCCACCATACCACAGTCAATTAAAGCCACTCTACCATCGTCAAGATAGAAGATATTACCCGGGTGAGGATCGGCATGAAAGAAGCCATCAATATAAATTTGTTGAAAAAATGACCGAAACAAAATTCTAGTTATTTCGCTTTTTCTTTGGGAAATTGCTTGCTCGGTTGCTGGTCTAGAAACATCAGCCTCTAAAATTTGTTTTCCTTCTAACCATTCTAACACTAATAGCCGAGAATTAGTTAAGTGCCAATAAATTTTAGGAATAACTAACTGTTTGGGTTCTGACCACCGACTCTGGGTTAAATTATAGCGTAATTGGTCAGTATAATGACCTTCTTGGGTGAAATCTAATTCCGCATTGACTGCTTTAATAAACTCCTCTGCTAAGTTAACAACGTCGTAACTTTGACCAAATTCTGTCAGGGCAACTAAATCAGCAATTCCCTTAATTAAGGCACTATCTTGGGCGACAATTTTTTCGATCCCCGGACGCAAGACTTTAATCGCGACTTCCTCCCCAGATAATAAAGTTGCCCGATGAATTTGCCCGATCGATCCCGCGGCGATCGGTTGGGGATTAATATACTTAAATACCTGTTCGATCGGTTTTGCTAACTGTTCAGTGATGACTATTTCTATATCTGTCCAAGCAACGGGAGGAACTTGCGCTTGTAGGGCAGTTAAAGCCTCGATATAATTAGCAGGTAGCAGATCGGGACGGGTACTAAGCAACTGTCCCAATTTGACATAAAAAGGCCCCAATTCCACGAGGATTTTTTTGAGAACTTCTGGGGTGGGAATCTGGGGATTTTCTGTTTTTCCTAAGGTTAAAACCCCGCGCATATAGTCCCAACCGTTGCCGAGAACTATCTCAAGGATTTCTTTTTGTCTTTGACTGGTTTGAGGCAGTGAGAACACGGTATTATCAGTGATCAGTGATCAGTTATCAGTGGGTAAGTAATCAGTTATCAGTGGGTAAGTTAGGTACTTATCGATGGCTGCATCCCACATTTGCAGAAATACCGATAATCAGCAATTATCGGTGACTTTTAAATTATTACAGATGTATCAGCAGCTGTCTGTAAGCATCCCACCGAAAAACTAATGCGCGGGGGGTTTGGGGGCGGCGCCACGACCCCAACGGGGGGTTTGGGGGGTAGAACCCCCCAAAAGCTTGGATTGAGCGATAAAACCGAAAGTAACGCCCGATTTTAGTAGAGAGTTTCCCTTAAAAAATCCCAACTTAGTAGATTTACAAAAATGAGACGCACCCCTTTCAGTGATCAGATTTGAGTTTTAACTGAGCAGTATTAAATAGAAGTTTCCTAATGTCTTTTCACTGATGACTGGTTACTGAAAAAGCTAGTAACTAATATCGAGCCTATAACAATTTCTCTAATTTGGGATCGGTTTGTAATTGCTTGAGAACTTGTTTAATATCTTGGGTACGATCTTTGTGGACAACGAGAGTCGCTTTCCCGTCGCGAACAATTACCAGATCTTTTAAACCAATAGTAACGATCGCTTCTTCCCGATCACTAGCATAGATAATAGCCCCCTCCGTATCCAAACCGACATGATTGGCCAGTTCAATATTTTTGCCCTTTGCTTCTAATAATCTTTCCAGGGAATTCCAATCTCCCAGATCATCCCAACCGAAATTAGCGGGTAAAACGTAAGCGAGTTGGGTTTTTTCCATCAAAGCATAATCGATGCTTTTTTTCTCTAAATCCTCATAGGCAGCGATGCCCCGATCGATCAGAGGTTGTAAAATATTATTAGCGTGGGTTTTTAGCTCCTCTAAAACCACTTGTCCCTGAAAGATAAACATTCCGCTATTCCAGCTAAAAAGTCCCGTTTCTAGGAATTTTTCGGCCGTGGTGCGATCGGGTTTTTCCGTAAAACGACTCACTTTATAGACGGGTAGGCCATTAAATTCGCCCTGATTTTCTCCCTGTTCGATATAACCGTAACCGGTGGAGGGATAATCGGGTTTAATCCCTAAAGTAACGATCGCTTTTTGGCTGACGGCCACTTCTACGGCCGCTTTTAAAGTGTTAATATAAGCCTCTTGATCACCAATATAATGATCGGCAGGAAAAAAACCGATCACCACTTCCTTACCATAACGTTTTGTCACTTCTAAGGTGGCCCAAGTCACAGCCGGGGCCGTATCCTTGCCCACCGGTTCCACTAATAGGTTACTCTCCGGTAAATCAGGCAGTTGTTCGCGGACACCATCAGCGATCGCACTAGCGGTAATTACCCAGAGATTTTCCCAACCTGCCCCTAAAGATAATAGACGATCAGCCGTTGCTTGTAAAAGACTGCGACCACTACCATCAAGACAGAGAAACTGTTTCGGACGCGCTAGACGACTGAGGGGCCAAAAACGTTCCCCTTTACCACCGGCGAGAATGACTGGAACAAGCGACTGATTCATAAAAATTTACACTTATCGGTTAAGTTGAACCGATTGTATCAGACGGCAGTGAGCGGTGAGCATTTTCCTGACTCAAAGCTAAAAAGCGGGCAAATAACCCGCTTTCTAGCAAAAATAACCGAAATATTGCGATTAGAAATTCATTTCGGCCGCTTGTACTTGTTCCACTTGTTTTTTCTTAATAACTAAGAGGATTTGGCATAACATAATGCCACCGAGGAATAAAACTAATCCTTTGATCCGGCCGGGATTTTGCAGGACAACTTCCGTATCTTTTTGACCAAAACCGCCGACATTGGGGTTACTGGTTAAAAATTGTCCCACTTCGATCGCTTGACCTTCCGAGACGATTAACTCAGGACCTGCGGGAATATTTTCCACCACGGGGCCTGCTTGGGAAGTGATGGTGACTTCATAACCACCGGCTTCGGTTTTGCTGATCTGGCTAATTGTACCTGCGGTAGAAGCTTTGAAGGCGTTATTATTGCTAGGTTCACCGGTGGGGTACACTTGACCGCGACCACGATTGGCCCCTAAATGCACAGCATATTTACCGAAGTGAATACCTTTATTTTGGCTAGGATCGGGGGCCAGGACGGGGAAAACGATTTCTTTGTATTGATCACCGGGTAAAGGACCGACGATAACCACGTTATCTTGACCTTCTTTGTAGGATTGGAAATAGACTCCACCGAGTTTTTCCTGCATTTCTTCGGGAATGCGATCGGGGGGCGCGATTTTAAAACCATCCGGTAGCATTAAGACTGCACCCACGTTTAAACCCCCCTTCGATCCGTCTCCTAACACCTGTTGACTGGCGGGATCGTAGGGGATTTTTACTACTGCTTCAAAGACGCTATCGGGTAATACCGAGTGAGGGATTTCAATTTCGGCGGGTTTTTGGGCTAAATGGCAGTTAGCGCAAACAATCCGACCGGTTGCTTCTCTGGGGGTTTCCGGGGCGGTTTGTTGCGCCCAAAAAGGATATGCTTGGGCAGATTGGGGGTTAATGACATCGCTGGTTAGGAGTAGGGAAACGGTAGCGATCGCCACGAGGACAGCTTTCACTAGGGCCTGTCTGTGGACTTGCGGGAAACTTAAAAAGTTGAATGTTCTCATCTCTATCGGTTAAAAATTCCAAAATCTCGTCACATTGAATAATCTAGGACCACCAGGGTTCTTCGCCATTGCGGAAGTCGGTTTCCGTCCAAGTGGAGAAGACGACTTTATCATTATCGGTGACGTTGGCATGGGCGAGGGCTAAGGATAGAGGCGCTGGACCGCGAACTACTTTTCCTTCGGCATTGTACTGGGAACCGTGGCAAGGACACATGAATTTTTCTTCGCTGGCATTCCATGGCACCACACAACCTAAGTGGGTACAGACGGCGTTAATTCCATAGTTGGCTAGGGTTTTGTCTTCCTGGACGACTAAATAGGTGGGGTCGCCTTTTAAACCTTGGGCTAAGGTGCGATCGCCAGGGTTATGGCTTCCCAGAAATTGACTGACAATCACATCATTGCCTAGGGCATCTTTAGCGGTGACACCGCCACCCGTACCACCGGCCGAGGGGGGAATAAAATACTTAACAATCGGATACAAAGCCCCCGCTGCTACTCCGGTAATTGTACCAAAGGTCAACAGGTTCATAAATTGACGACGACCCAAATCGGGAACATCTGTACCGGAAACTTGACTCATTGCTCCTTATCTCCAAATGTAAATTTTTGTAAACTAATTCTCATCTAAGGGCGATTTTGTGCATCTCGATCAAGACGAAAACCCAGAGCTTAAAGAAGGTTTACAAGGGCTTTATTAGATTATTACAGATATTGAGTCACGGACAATTGCCACGGCAAAGCCGCGCCAAAGGCGAACGGCAAAGCCGCGCCAAAGGCGATCGCTGTTTGCTCACTTTCAGTGCTAGAGGCAAATTATTAAAAAATTGACATAATGGCGGCTTGTCTATTTACTTGACAGTTACGCTTCCTATCAGTCATACTATTAAAAATAGTTCAAAAAAACCAAAGATTAGGTTGTGTGACTCTAACCAACACAATCAACTATTACCAGTGATTTACTCAAGATGATGACAGCTAATTCTGCTTATGAATTGTTAGAATATGCTTATGATGAACTCGATTTTAGTCAAGGCGACTTAGTGAGTTCAAAAGTGTCATTGTCAGAAATAACTTTAGAAGAGTGGATAGAAAAAGGAGATTGGTTAGAATTAGCCAAGCAAGTTGAAGCAGAAAAAGTTTTTTTTGTCAAAAATAATCCTGTGATTATTTTTGCTAAATGTGATACTCAAGAAGATGAAAAAGTACGGCAAATCTTTAATAAAATATGGTGTATGGCTAGACCAAGTTACCTATTTTTAGCGAAAGAAGGTGAACTGGCTATTTACGATCTAACCAAACCACCTGCCAGAAATATAGAAGATTGGAAGAAAAATAATAGACCGTTAGAAGTTGCCCAAAACATACTTGAAGTAACTTCAAAACTTTATCAATACAGACGGGAACAAATTGAATCAGGGAAGCTTTTTGAGGATGAGCGTTTTGAAACATCTAATCAACGTGCTGATCAATCACTGATCAAAGATTTAAAAACAGTTCGTTTAGCCTTAATTAGTGGAGGATTAAGCGAAAATAAACGTAAATATGCTCATGCTTTAATTGGTAGATCAATTTTTATTCGCTATTTGGAAGATAGAGGAATTTTAACTCAAGAGTATTTTGAAGCAATAGCACAAAACAATGCAACATGGAAAGCCTTACTTAATGCTCCTGACGATCAGTTAAATATGGAAACTGAAGCTAAACAACATTATATCAAAATATTAAGTGATAAAAGTTTTACCTATGCTTTATTTAATCGGTTGAGTCAAGATTTTAACGGAGATATGTTCCCTTCTGATGAACAAGAAGCGGAATCTGTTGAGCAACGGCATTTATCTCTCTTACAAGAATTTTTACAGGGAAATATTGATCCACAAAAAAAATTATTTTTCTGGGCTTATAAATTTGATATAATTCCTATTTCTTTATTCTTCTATTCAAAAAGACTGGTTTAGATCATCTCCCAAAAAAGTGCATCGTACAGCGAATGAATCTTTATTCTATGGTGAAAGATTATTGATTAAACGAGGGATTGATCAGGCATCTGATAATAAAGGAATGATTATTGCTAGATTAGATGTAAAAGAGTTTTGTTTTAACAATTCAGTAAACTGTTTTAAACTTCTAGAACCCGAAATATGGAAATATAAATTTATTTTAGGAATTATTTGGTCATCATTAGCCCGTTATTATTTCTTTTTAACTTCAAGTAACTGGGGAATCTGGCACGATGAAGTCTATACGACTCAATATTTAAGTTTACCGATTATTTTTCCCCCAGAGCAAGGTATTCGGGAAAAAGTTATCAATATTGTTGAGCAATTACAGAATTGGAATCCTATAAAGTATAGTGTGAAACATCCTGAAGGAAAAACTCCAGAACAAATAAAAGCAGAACTCACTGAATTAGAATATCAATTAGATGAGGCAATATTTGATGTCTATGATCTCACCATTGCTGAACGGGATCTCATTCGTGATATGTGTGATGTAGGGATAGAGTTTTACTATAATCATATCAACAGTAAAGCAGTAAAACCTGTTGAAAGCTATCCTCAACAAAATCAAGGACTTCTCAATGATATTAATAAAAACCGTCAAACTCAAAAAGGATTAGAAGCTTATTTACAAGCCTTTTTAGATATTTGGAATCGAGAATTAGAACCTGATGGTGAATTCAGTTGGCAGATTATTCGTCCTCAATTTCAGGGGTTAGAAAATCCTATGTTAGCCGTTATTTTCTCTACACAAGAGTATGGAGAAAAACCTCAACCTGTCTCCCAATCAGATCAAAAACAATGGATAGAAATTATTGATCAATTAGCAAGACAAGAAAACGGTTTATTAGTTCCCTATAATAGCCATCAAATTTATCTTGATGGTTTAGTTCGTTCGGTTTCTGATACAGAAATCATTATTATTAAGCGCAATGAACGAAGATTCTGGACTCGTAGCATGGCGCGTGAGGATGCGGAGGCAACAATGCTTCAAATTATTAACTTACAAGAATCTCAAGAAAGGATCTAAACTTATGACAAAACCAAGTTTATTAAAACAAGATATATGGGGTAATCATGAAAAGAGAGTTTTAGCTATTTTTAGGCTTGCTTTAGAAATGCTTCAAAAGAACCAAGAATTACCCCAAAGTGAAGATGAACTTAATCGAAAACTATGCTTTTTTGTCCGTCATGCCAACCAACAATTAACTATTTCTAATCAAGGAATAGAATGGCCTTGTATGTATGAAGCCAATAATCAACCTGATGCTGATCATAGCATTCGAGCTAAACGAGAATATAAACGACCTGATTTTCAATGGGGAATCTGTGATACTAACGAAACAAATCCTGAAAGAATGGATAAATTTTACATTTTAGAGGCTAAAAGACTCGGTTCTCCATCAAGTTCCCGATGGATACTTAACGAAAATTATATTCTAAAGGGGATTAACAGATTTATATTAGTTGAATGGGGTTATAGAAAATCCGTCAGTTCGGGAGCAATGATTGGTTATATTCAAAATATGGAATTAAACGAAATTTTAAATGAAGTTAATGAGCATTGTTCACAACTAACCATTATAGAGTTAACTTTATCGCCGGAAGGATGGCAAAATGATGTGAGTCGTCTTGACCATCAACTAGAACGTCCTGATGTGCCACCTAGTCCATTTAATTTAAGACATCTATGGGTAGATTTACGAAGTTAAAAAACTGATAACAATGACGATACCTCATCATAAAAATTCATTCAAATTCTTCATTAAACGCTCATGAATCTCATCACCCCAAAACCGAACTAAGGAGAAACCTAGACGATTGACCCATAAAAACGCATCCTCAGCATCATAAACTGCTAATTATAACTGATTCTGAATCATTAAAATCATCAATCGCCCTTTTAACTCAACTCTTAGAAATTGCTAAAATAGGAGTAGAAAAAGCGATAGAAACCGATGAAGAAACTGCAACCGCTTGGATAAACCAACAACTAGAAAGCTTAGGGGTAAAACTAATCTAATGAACACAAAAATAAATCTACCAATGGAACAAATTAAAGCATTTTGTCAAAGGTGGCAAGTCACCGAATTGGCATTATTTGGTTCAGTTTTACGCGAAGATTTCCGTCCAGATAGTGATATTGATATTTTAATTACCTTTTCCCCAACTGCTAAACGAGGTTTAACCGAAACCCTACAAATGCGCGATGAACTGCAAGCAATTTTCAATCGAAAAGTAGATTTAATTGTGAAAGCAGCGCTCAAACGGAGTGATAACTGGTTAAGATGTAAAAACATTTTAGAATCAGCACAAATTATCTATGCCTCATTGTAAATTCTATCAGGCGTATTTTGCGCTATACCGATGGAAAAATAAATTAACAGAACTTTTAAAAGCGATCGCACCTTTGCTCTAAGAGTGCTTTTAAAGCAAAAATCCAAACAACTATTAGAAATAGAAACCGATGAAGAAACTGCAACCGATTGGATAAACCAACAACTAGAAGCCTTAGACATTTCCCCCCTTTTTAAGGGGGGTAGGGGGGATCAATGAACCTTTTTAAGGGGGGTAGGGGGGATCAATGACCCTAAACAACAGCGACTTTCATCTACCTTATAATACTGCCCTAGTAGCCAGAGCGAAAGAACTGCGCAAGAACATGACCTTAGCAGAGAAAAAGCTGTGGTATTCCTATCTAAAAAATTTCAAATTCAAAGTCCTAAGACAACGCCCCATTGATCATTTCATTGTTGATTTTTATTGCCCTAGCCTCAAACTTGTGATTGAAATTGATGGAGATACTCACTTTACGGATGAGGGAAAAGCCTATGATAAAGAGAGAACTGCGCGATTAGAAAGCTATGGATTAAAAGTTATTAGATTCACGAATTCGCAGGTATTAAGAAATTTTGAGGCGGTTTGTGAGCAGCTAAATCTTTCGATCCCCCCTTAATCCCCCCTTAAAAAGGGGGGAAAATTTAACGCCTAGAAATTGCTAAAATAGGAGTAGAAAAAGCGATAGAAACCGATGAAGAAACGGCAACCGCTTGGATAAACCAACAACTAGAAAGCTTGGGAGTCAAACTAATCTGATCAACACAAAAATAAATCTACCCTGGATTTTTACCAGAGGTATATTTTTAACGGGGGAGGATGTCAACTCTCACTTCCAGACTCAACAGTATGGCCGACTTCGCTGATCCATTGGGCAATTTCTGCGCGGGATGCGGTGGTTTCTACCGTGACTATTTTATTGGCTACATCCACCGATATTTGGGCTGCCGGTTGCTGATTGTTAATCGCTTTAGTAATGGTATTAGCACAACCTTCACAGGCAATACTAGGTACTTTTAGGGTAATTGTCATTGTTGTAACTCCAGTAAGTTTATAGCTGAAAACTAGCATAAATTGTCAGGGATAGCTGATTTTTTAAGAGTTTATTTACCATTTCAGCACTGCCGCTTCGATCCCCTGTTCCCGACGCAGTTTACTATCTTTTTCTAGCCATTGGATGACCTGTTTATGGGTTAATTCTTCTAGGGTTACTCCCGTATCTTCGGCGATTATTTTTAGTAAGCGTAGGGAAGAAATCGTTAAACGAGTCAGGAATTTTTCGGGAGCAGTCAAGAGGGCAGCGTCCACATCTGCGGATTCTTCTGGGGTTAAAAATTGTCTGTTTTCGATCATAGTTTTATTTGGTTTCCATCCAATTGTCACCAGCTTTAATTTCTACCAAGAGAGGGATCGTCAAGGAGACAGCTTCCTCCATAGTCGTCTTGATTTTTGACTCTAGGGATGGCCATTCTTCTCTTGGTACTTCCAAGACTAATTCATCATGGACTTGCAGCAGTAATCTTGCTCGATAATTTTGCAGCACCTCCGCCAATTTTACCATCGCTACTTTAATAATATCAGCACTGGAACCCTGAATGGGCGCATTAGCAGCCGATCTTAATAATTGTGCCTCCTCGTTGTTGAGTTTGAGGCTATCTAAATCGATGTCATGTAAGGGTAGTCCTCGCAGTCTTTTTAAGAGGGGATTATCGAAGTTAAAATAACGTCTTCTACCCAAAATTGTTTCCACATATCCTTGAGAGATCGCTTGTTTTTTGCTATTCTCTAAATACTCAAATACTTGGGCATAACGTTGATGATATTTTTCAATAAATTTTCTGCCCTGTTCTACGGTTAATTTCGATTCACGGGCGAATTTTTGCGCTCCCATGCCATAAATAACTCCGAAGTTAATTGTTTTTCCTAAACTGCGTTCTTCTGGCGTAATTTCGCTTTTATCAAAGAGCAATCGAGCGGTTACTTTATGAACATCTTGATTACTACGATACGCTTCTAATAAAACTGGTTCTTGGCTGAGATGAGCGAGAATTCTTAACTCTATTTGTGAGTAGTCTGCTGACACTAATAAGTAACCATCTTCAGGAATAAAAGCTTGACGAATTCGCCGGGAAAATTCACTGCGAATGGGGATATTTTGTAGGTTAGGATTGGAGGATGATAAGCGTCCGGTGCTGGTGATGGTTTGATTAAAATCTGTATGTACTCTTGCGGTTTTTGGTTCGGCTAATTTCGGTAAAGCATCCACATAGGTTGATTTTAATTTGGATAAGGTGCGATGTTCAAGGATATAATCGATTAAGGGATGATCTCCTTGTAGTTTCTCTAAAACACTTTGATCGGTAGAGTAACCTGTTTTAGTTTTTCTGGATTTTTTGCGATTGAGTGCTAATCGCTCAAAGAGGATTTCACTTAACTGTTTAGGAGAGCTAAGATTAAAAGTTTCTCCGATAGATTCGTAGGCATTTTTTTCTATGTCTGCTAAGTCTCTTTCTAGTTGCTGGGAAAAGTTTTTTAGATAATTGATATTAATTTTTATACCATAATTTTCCATCTGCCAAAGCACCATCACTAAGGGAGATTCTACCTCTGAGAATAATTGATATAAAGGGGGAATTTTATTCAATTCTGACTGTAATTTTTCTCGAAGCAAATAGGTAGCGTAGGCATCTAATCCGCAGTAGTTGGCAGTAGTGGGAATATCTAAATCAGCGATGGTTTTTCCCGCAGGAATACCGAGACTTTTATAACTAAGGGAAGTGATACCGGCTAAATAGCGATCGCATAAATCTTCGAGATTATGAGTTAGTTCGGGATGGAGGACATAACTAGCCACCATAGTATCAAAAACTAGACCTTTAACGGTAATTCCTTGATGATAAAAAACATCAATATCAAATTTCGCATTCTGGAAGACTTTCGGATAATTATCACCCGCTAAAATTGGGCGTAATTTTTCGAGGACTATCTCTAGATTTAAATTATCGCCGCTCTGGTGGCCGATGGGAATATAGGCCATAGCATTTAATTCTTTTCCCCAACAGCAACCGATGCCGACTAATTTGGCTACACGAGGATTTAAATCCGTCGTTTCGGTGTCCCAAGCGACGGGAAATTGTGGATTAGTGAAAGTTGTTAATTTTGCCAGTAGAGCATCTAACTTAGGAATAGTATCAATAATTTCCGGAGCAATTAGAACCGGTGGAGAAATAGGGGGTAAATCAAACAGAGACAATTGATTAGAATCAGCATCGCTAGTTAATTCTAGGGTAGGAGTACCACCTAGATGCTGTTGAATTTGATCGAGTTTCTGGAGAATTTTCTTTAACTCGAATCTTTCCAATAAAGGTCTAACTAAACGCCGATCAAAACCCCGGAGACGAAATTTATCCTCCTCCAGACTAACGGGGGCATCAAGGGCAATTTTAGCTAAATAGCGAGAACTTTCGGCGGCGGGTTTTCCCTCTAATAATTTAGTTTTTACCATTCCCTTAATCGATTCCAGATTGGTATATATATCGTCTAAGTTATCGTATTTTTTTAATAAATCTATCGCTGTTTTTTCGCCAATTCCGCGCACACCGGGGATATTATCAGACTTATCACCGCAAAGAGCTTTAAAATCTACTACCTGTTTTGGTGTCACCCCTAACTTTTCCGTGACAGCTTGGGAATTGAATTCTGTATAACCCTGTCCCGATGTACTTTTAACCGCATTAATATCCAGATAGAGAACCGTGGTTTTTTTCTCCTCATCTACCAATTGGAATAAATCTCGATCGCCTGTTAAAATCTTGACTGTATAACCATTATCACCAGCTTGTTTTGCCAAAGTTCCTAAAACATCATCTGCTTCGTAACCCGGGGAAGTAACAATAGGAATATTCATCGCTGCCAAGAGACTTTGCAGATTAGTTAAATCGGGGCGAAATTCTTCGGGAGTCTCTTGCCGATTAGCCTTATAATTGACATCAGCTTCATGGCGAAAAGAAGGGACTGCTAAATCAAAAGCAACTGCTAAATAAGTGGGTTTTTGAGTTTCTAGTAACTGCATCAGAGAATTTAAAAACCCAAAACAAACACTGGTGGGAATGCCAGTAGAAGTACGCAGAGGGCCAGAACGAGACTTAGCAAAGGCATAATAGGCACGAAAAGCCAAAGAATGCCCATCAATCAGGATAAATAGCTTATTTTGCTCGGCACTGGTCATAATCTAGTCTCAAATTTGCGTGTTATTTCCATTTTAAGGATTACCGAGCCATTATTCAGCCATTAGCCTTGAATCGGCGATCGCTGATAACACCTCGTCAAAAAAAAATATTTGCCAAAAAACCAGCGTAAGGGTATTTTAAGAATAATTTTATATGTTTACTTTGCGATTACATGAGAATCCTAGTTACGGGTGGTGCGGGTTTTATCGGTTCCCATCTAATCGATCGCTTGATGGAACAGGGTCATGAAGTGATCTGTCTGGATAACTTCTACACGGGGGTGCGCCGAAACATCGTTAAATGGCTAGGAAATCCTTATTTTGAGCTAATTCGTCACGATATCACCGAGCCGATCCGTTTAGAAGTCGATCAGATTTATCACCTGGCCTGTCCTGCTTCCCCAATTCACTATCAATATAATCCCGTCAAAACGATTAAAACCAATGTTTTAGGGACTATGTATATGCTAGGCCTAGCTAAACGGGTAAAAGCGCGATTTTTGCTCGCTTCTACCTCGGAAGTCTACGGCGATCCCGATGTGCATCCACAAACGGAAGAATATCGAGGCAATGTCAACTGCATCGGACCGCGTTCCTGTTATGACGAGGGTAAACGGGTAGCGGAAACCCTGGCTTTTGAGTATTATCGGGAGCATAAAGTCGATATCCGGGTGGCCCGGATTTTCAACACCTACGGCCCGCGAATGCTGGAAAACGATGGACGAGTGGTGAGTAATTTCGTGGTGCAAGCTTTGCGCGGTGAACCCCTAACGGTTTATGGTCAAGGTTCCCAAACCCGCAGTTTTTGCTATGTTTCTGACCTGGTGGAAGGGTTAATGCGTTTGATGAATGGGGATTTTATCGGACCGGTTAATCTAGGCAATCCCGACGAATACACAATTCTGGAATTAGCACAAGTGATCCAAGGCATGATTAATCCCGAGGCCGAATTGGTCTATCAACCACTGCCGGAAGATGATCCCAAGCAACGACAACCGGATATCACTCGTGCTAAAACTTATCTGGATTGGAGTCCAACTATTCCTTTAAGTCAGGGTTTAAAAATGACGATCGAGGATTTCCGTTCTCGTCTAAGCTAATCCCTAATCAATAAATTTAACTTAATTGTCACTGGAGTAATTATCATGCGTGTTTGTGTTATCGGAACGGGTTATGTGGGTTTAGTCACCGGGGTGTGCCTAGCACATATCGGCCATCATGTCATCTGTATTGACAACAATGAAGAAAAAGTCAAATTGATGAAATCGGGACAATCCCCCATCTATGAACCGGGGTTATCAGAATTAATGCAGTCTTCCGCAGCCTCCGGCAATCTGGAATTCTCCACGGATCTAGAAGCGGGAGTTAAACACGGTGAAATCCTCTTTATCGCTGTTGGTACACCAGCACTACCCACGGGAGAAAGTGACACTCGTTATGTGGAAGCGGTGGCCCGGGGTATTGGGGCCCATCTCAACGGTGGTTATAAAGTAATCGTCAATAAATCGACCGTTCCCATCGGTTCTGGGGATTGGGTACGGATGATCGTCCTCGATGGAGTGGCCGAGAGACAAAAAAATCTCGTGGCTGCGGTTGGCGGTATTAGTACACTAGAACGCATCGAAGCGGAATTTGATGTGGTCAGCAATCCCGAATTTTTACGGGAAGGTTCGGCAGTTTATGATACTTTTAACCCCGATCGCATTGTTTTAGGCAGTAATAACCCGAAAGCCATTGAAATGATGAAGGAATTGTACGCGCCTTTGGTTGAACGCCAATTCGCTGACGATCCCTCCTTGCCTCCCGTTCCCGTGGTGGTTACGGATCTCAGTTCGGCGGAAATGATTAAATACGCCGCTAATGCCTTCCTAGCCACCAAAATTAGCTTTATTAACGAAGTAGCTAATATCTGCGATCGCGTGGGGGCCGATGTCACCCAAGTGGCTAAAGGTATCGGTTTAGATTCCCGTATCGGCAGCAAATTCCTCTCGGCCGGAATCGGTTGGGGGGGTTCCTGTTTCCCCAAAGATGTGTCGGCTTTAGTCCATACCGCAGAAGACTACGGTTACGAAACGGAATTACTTAACGCCGCTATCAATGTTAACAAACGTCAACGGACAATTGCGATCGAAAAACTGCAACAGGAATTAAAAATCCTCAAGGGTAAAACCGTCGGTTTGTTAGGATTAACTTTTAAACCCGATACCGATGATATGCGCGATGCTCCGGCTTTAACCATGATCGAACAGTTAAATCGTTTAGGTGCTAAGGTAAAAGCTTATGATCCGATCGTTTCCCAAAGTGGTTTAAGTCACGGTCTAAGCGGTGTGATTATCGAATCGGATCCGGAAAGATTGGCCGATGGTTGTGACGCTTTGGTGGTGGTGACGGAATGGCAAGAATTCCTCCGTCTCGACTACGGCAAAATGGTTAAAACCATGCGCGAACCCGTTTTAATTGATGGTCGCAATTTCCTCGATCCTGCGGTGGTGACAGCAGCTGGTTTCCGTTACCTCGGTATTGGACGTTAATCCCAGGAATCCGCCTTTTCAGCAGGACTGACGCGGTTGGGGAAGGGACAAGCAGCACCAACCCTTACCCCTGCTCCTAGGGGCGAAAATTGCCCAATTATGCCAGTTGAAAAACGAAAACTTCCTAGCTGACCATGGGGATAGTTGCAATGGTTAAATGATATGAACAGGAGCCACTAGAATCCGGGAGCACTCGGTAGAATTGAATTGAGAAACTAGAAATCAGTTTTAGCAATACCTATGGTTAGCTCTGTTCAATACCGCTACACTAACGAACAAGTTAGGGACTGGTTACGGGGATTACTGACAATTGCCTGGTGTGATGGCGATTATAGCGCCAGCGAACAGGAATCGATCGCCCGTTTCGCTCACGAATTAGAATTAGATGACGACCACGTTCTCTATCAATCGATTAGTCCCGAAGAATTGGCCGCAAGTTTCGGTCATGACCCCAGAATATCAGAAAACTTCCTCCGCACGGCGGTTATGGTGGCGATCGCCGATGGCATTTATTCCCCCGCAGAAGCGCAATTACTGCATAGTTATCGGGATGCTTTCGGGTTAGAAATCGAGGCCTTGTCAGCTTTAGAACATACTATCTGTGAAATTCCCGAAATTACCACGGAAGCGCAGAAATCCGAGTTTATCAGTGCCGAACATCCCCACCCGGATCTGCTTCATCCCCTCAAAGATTGGTTAGATGGGGTAGAAATGCACGATCCGCGCTTGGCCCGGTTTATCTGCAAAATGGTGCCGCCTCAATGTCCTTTTGAACGCGATATCGTGCTTTTTGGCCATAAATTAGTCCATATTCCGCCCCTGTGCAAGTTAAATCCTCTCTACGAGCAATTAGTCGGTTTACGCTTCCGCGCTTTATCATACTCGCCCCTACAGGACGCGGGCCGATGAAGACGCAAGGTTTTGAACGACGATTCTCTCAAAATCTTGCACCTGTTTCGCTCGTAAAGCCACAAAACCCTTACCTTGCCTACATTTGACATTTATTCAGCAAGCCCTATTTAGCCAATTTAACTAAAATTGCGGTTAAAATGGTATAAATATCCTGCTGACAGAAAATATCTCAGCCTCAAGGCTTTTCACTAGCTAAATCTTTCGTTAGAATTAGGTTAAATCGCCGTTAAGAGAAAAACTATGAGTAAAAACTCCCGACGAGTCGATTTTCCTGATTTACCGGGGCTAAAAAACCTGCGCTCCTATCAATGGCAGTGGCTGGGCCGAGATATACTCGCCGGTGTCACCGTGGCGGCCTACGCTATTCCCCAGTGTATGGCCTACGGCGACCTGGCCGGGGTCGAGCCAGTGGTGGGATTGTGGACTCTCGTGCCGGCCGCCCTAGTTTACGCCCTTTTCGGCTCCTCATCGCAACTATCCCTCGGACCAGAATCGACCACGGCAGTGATGACGGCGGCAGCGATCGCACCTATGGTAAGCCTTCAAGGAGAAAATTACGGCAGTTTAGCGGCTTTTTTAGCCCTAATGGTCGGTTTAATCTGTTTAGTTGGTTATATCGCCCGCTTGGGATTTTTAGCTAATTTACTCTCCAAACCGATCCTGATCGGTTATATGGCGGGAGTGGCGGTGATCATGATTGCGGGACAACTGGGTAAAATTAGTGGTTTGTCAATCCGTGAAAATACGGTTTTTAAAGAAATTTTAGCTTTTTTTCGGGGAATAAACCAATGGCACTGGCCAACCCTTAGCCTCGCTCTATTTCTGCTCCTATTTCTATTTGTCATCCAAAAATATTTTCCCAAAGCACCGGGTCCCTTGCTGGCGGTTTTACTGGGAACCCTCGCCGTCGCCACCCTCCATCTCGATCAAGAGGGGGTGGCAGTAGTGGGGAAAATTAACAATACTTTGCCCAATTTTGGCTTACCAACCCTAGATTTTTCCCAATTACTACCTCTAGTAACCGCTGCCGTCGGCATTGCCCTCGTCGGCTATTCCGATAACGTCTTGACCGCTAGAGCCTTCGCCGCACGCCATAACCAAGAAATCGATGCCAATCAAGAATTTTTAGCCCTGGGACTGGGGAATCTGGCGGCGGGTTTTTGTCAGGGATTTCCCATCAGCAGCAGCGCCAGTCGCACCGCGGTGGGCGATTCGGTGGGTAGTAAAAGTCAGCTTTACTCCCTAGTGGTGGCAGTGGTGGTGGTGGCGGTCATTTTCTTGCTCGGTCCGCTACTGGTACTCTTTCCCAAGGCCGCCTTGGGTGCGCTGGTGATTTATGCGGCCTGTAAACTGCTGGATATTGCTGGCGCTAAACGACTCAAACGCTTTCGCAATAGTGAGTTTAATCTCGCTGTCCTGACCATGGTGGGGGTGCTAACCACGGGGATTTTAAGCGGGGTTGCCATCGCCATCGGTCTCTCGGTTATCGATTTATTGGCTCGCATTACCCGGCCCGATGATGCCGTTTTGGGTACAGTCCCGGGGGTGATGGGTTTACACGCGATCCAGGATTGGCCGGAAGCGCAAACAATACCGGGGTTAGTTATCTATCGTTACGATGCCCCCTTATTTTTTGCTAATGCGGCCGACTTTAAACGTCGCGCCCTCAGCGCCATTGCCCGGGAGACAAAAACGGTAGAATGGTTTGTCTTGAATACAGAGGCACTCGGAGAATTGGATAGTACAGCCGTGGAGATTCTCGAGGAACTAGCAAGGGAAGTATCAAGACAGGGTATAGTTTTCGCCCTAGCGAGGGTTAAACACGATCTGTACTTAGAATTGCAACGTTCCCGCTTGTTAGATAAAATTAGCCAAGAGAGAATTTACTATACTTTGCCAGCGGCGATCGAAGCTTTTAAAAATCGTTAACTGATAGTTAGGGGTCGAGAATGGAATCGCCTCCATCCCCTCCCATAGAGAACCTACCCGTCCATAGTTTTCGGACTTTATTGAAATTAGGTGATAGAGTTGTCTAAGTTGGGCTTCCGTCGGTTGCATTTAGTCATTATCGGCTTGATTTTAGATTATTGTTCATTTTTAGCATCATTAACTGAAAGTCACTTCCCTAACCTATTTAGCATCAGTTTAACCCATTTTTCAAGGATCTAGGCTAGAATATGAAGACAAGACGTATTGCTCTGGGTTAATCTACTCTGTAGAAGCTAAGAAGGTAATCAAAATGGCTAAATATTCGCCTCTTATCCATGTATCTCCTGAAACTATGAGTGGTGTTCCTGTTTTTTCAGGTACTAGAGTTCCGATACAAACACTTTTTGATTATCTTAAAGCAGGAGAATCAATTGATGATTTTTTAGAGGGTTTTCCAACGGTAACAAGAGAACGAGTTATTAGCTTACTTGAAGAATTTGAAAAAGAGCTTATTGATAGGGTAGCGTGAAATGAGGCTTCTTTTAGATGAATGTATTGACCGAAGATTAATGAGGGAGTTTACAGGTTATAATATCAAAACTGTTCCGCAAATGGGATGGACTGGGATCAAGAATGGTCAACTGTTAGGTTTAGCTTCACAAGAATTTGATATTTTTATTACAGTGGATAAGAATTTGCCGTTTGAGCAAAATTTACCGCAGTTTAATCTAGCTATTATTATTTTACAATCACAATCAAATCGTTTGGCTGATTTAAAGCCTTTGGTTCCTAAAGTTTTAGAAGTTTTGGCAACAGTAACAAAAGGAACAGCAACAGTAGTAAGTTTATAACAACCTGTTTTAAATGAATTTAACCCATTTTTCGAGAATCTGGACTAAGATATTAAGGCAATGCTGCATTACACTGCGTTAATGCAGCTTACAAAATTGGCGTTCGCACTCGATGAGATGATAAAATATCAATTATTGAAGAACAAAGCTATCTCCTCCATTAAATCGATAATATTTGATACCAGTTGCGTCATCTGTGACAGTAATACTATTAGGATTACATTTGCTCATTCCCGATGGACCACTACCACCACCAAAATTGAAAAAAGGAGCCATCGCTATACATTTTCCGGCTGACACAGGAATATAACAATAACTGCAACTGCTATTAACTGAAGCACCAGATATACTTGGTTCAACTCTTTGTCTTTCATTAATAAACATAGGTCTTGTTTTACACTGATACTGACGACGAGATTGGCTAATTAAAATATCATTACTCATATTGTTTGCTTGTATGGGAGCAGAATTAATTAATCCCACACCAATGAACATACAGAGGATTTTAATGTATCTCATAGTGAGTAGTTACTGCAAAAACAACCATAATAAGCAGAATCCTAACTAATAAGTTTAAACATTTTCAAGACGGAAAAAAACGGATATTGTCGGAAGTTTTGTTAACTATGTTTACAAATATCGGAAAATAACGGATAATGACGGTATTGTGTCCTCAAATCTTAACATTACTCCCATGGATACCCAAGAAGTCTTCCAAATGGGAAAGCATCTCGATACATTGCAATTAGGGATTTTAAAGAACGTTTTCGATGGTCAGAAATATTTTAAAATTGCATAAGAATATAATTGTTCTGAGGGTCATGCCAGAGATAAAGCCTATGAACTTTGGCGCATTCTTTCGGAAGTGTTAGGGGAAGAATTAAATAAATCAACTGTTCGATCAGCGATTGAAAGGTTAATTGTCAGCAATAGTATTAATAATTTGGGTAATAAATCTGTAAAAATTGATCAGGTTACTTTCTGTCATAACCCTTCTAATAATCGAGAAATAGAAAATTATCATATTTATAAAACTGAAAACAATGTTATTAAGGCAAAACTAGAAACTGTTCCCAAACTAATAGGATTAGGATTAACAATCGAACAAATTGCTCAAGCTCTTGATTTAGATATACAATTAATTTTAGATAGTCTCAAACCAGAGTAACTTTGATAACTTCATCAAGATATCGATGTCAAGCTGCTTTGATCCACAATTGACGAGGATAGGGAAATGGAGAAATTTCAACTAATACCTCAAAACCAAACCCCCAACCCCAACACCTAGAACTGCTATAGTTAAAAAATGCCTTAAATTGTCTTGCTTAGTGTCAAAAACAATGAGCGAATTAAGTCCCGCCGCTGCTAGAGAAATTGAACGCTGGAGTTAAAGCCATCGCCTGAGTTTTTCCTATCTGCACTTAGCAGAATTTAGGGCGCGTTAGACGGCGACAATCTCTGCTTAAACTTGAATCTAACCATCCGTCGTAACGCACCTATCTATCATTAATTTATCTGGTGCTTTAGCGATAGCGCAACCTACTACTAATACTGACTCATAGCTGTTATAATTAGATCAATGTCCCAGCCAGGGGAAAAACTATGACAACTCTCGACATTTTACCAGAAGTTACCTGTCCCCCCACCGATTT
>VYLN01000027.1_pt1 | contig 45677 bp, 43 predicted proteins | sample 5109471 | NCBI WGS metagenome assembly VYLN01 (sample SAMN12291806, study PRJNA351875) | freshwater metagenome | isolation source: freshwater lake | place: USA: Michigan, Lee Lake | collected 2013-08-06 | reverse complement strand
GAACAGCCAATAAAATCAGCTATTTCTCGTTGAGTTTTTCCGTCGTTCAGCAAGAGAAACATTAAAATTCTTTCCCTAACTTCTGCTCTTTCTTCTTCTTTAAGAGCTTTTTGTCAGTTTTTCTTTTCTTCTAAATCTAGGAAATCTTTAGCTGGCATAAGTAGAATTTTTCTAAAGTTACTATTTCTATTTTAGGTGGTTTAAGTGCGTTTTAGCTTACCAACCCCGCGAGAGTTGGCTGAGGAAGCACAACAGAAAGCTGAGGAAGCACAACAGAAAGCTGAGGAAGCCGAAGAAAAAGCCGAGCGATTGGCGGCTAAACTCAGGGAATTGGGGATTAATCCCGAAAGTCTCTGACTTCCTCTGGGCGGATTTTGGTAGTCCCACTAGCCTAGAGTTGACAATTTGGTCAGGGTGGGTTAGGATACCACAATTTAACAGTAAATCCGTTGCATGACTGACTTCCAACTAACCACTCCTGTCGCCTTCCTGATTTTCAATCGACCTGATACGACGGCGAGGGTATTTGAAGCTATTCGTCAGGCGAAACCACCTAAGTTATTAGTGGTTGCCGATGGTCCTCGTGCAGATAAGCCGGATGATGTTGAAAAGAGTAAGGCAGCTCGTGCTATTGTTGATGGCGTGGATTGGGATTGTGAGGTATTGAAGAACTATTCTGATATTAACTTGGGATGCAAGAATCGAGTATCTAGTGGATTAAATTGGGTTTTTGACACAGTAGAAGAAGCTATTATACTTGAGGATGATTGTGTACCTGATCCTACGTTTTTTCGGTTTTGCGAGGAACTATTAGAATACTATAAACATGACCAGCGAATTATGGTGATATCGGGAAATAATTTTCAGTTTGGCAAAAAACGCACAGACTACAGTTATTACTTTTCAGTTTATACCCATTGTTGGGGCTGGGCGACTTGGCGGCGAGCTTGGCACTTTTATGATGAGACAATGAAACTGTGGCCAGAAATAGGCTCTAGTAAGTTTCTTGAGTACATTTTTAGAGATTATCAAGAAGTAAAATATCGTTATAAAATTTTTCAAAATACTTACGAAGGAAAGATTAACACTTGGGATTATCGTTGGTGTTTTTCCTGTCTTGTTCAGAGTGGTTTGGCAATTCTTCCCAATTGTAATTTGGTTAGTAATATTGGTTTTGGTGCGGATGCTACCCATACCAGTAGAGCCATTCAATCTGTTGTCAATAACCCAGTGAGGGAAATGTCTTTCCCTCTCCAACATCCACCCTTCATCACTCGTCATTTTGAGGCGGACAGGTTCACTTGGGAAAATATCTATAGACCACAAAAGAGTTTATGGCTTAAAGTGCAATCTAGATTTTCACAACTATTTTGAGGAATTACAGCGTTTCTCCTAAAGATGAAGTGTAACCTAATTCGGTGTTGACGACCGACGAACGACTCCCCAAAACGAAAACTTCGTACCTCACGATTAAGATAACTGCTATAATTAATTTATGCCAAAACAACAACAGCATTTTTGCATTGTTTGCAATCAAGAAATCAATCCCAGACTGGTAATGCGATCTAAAAATGACAATGGGGATATTATGCGTTGCCCCCATTATCAATTGACTTTTGTTAGTCCCATGCCGTCGGAACAGGCTATTCAAGAATATTACAATGGTTTATACAGAAAAGAGTCTCTGGAATTTGATTTACAAAAGCAAAAATGGGCTAATACATCTCTAGATGGATATATAGAGGAATTAAAAAGGCTTAAAAAGTGGCCTCGTCAAGACTTTTTAGACTTAGGAGGTGGTCTCGGCTATTATGCGAAGGCAGCTTTAACCAAAGGTTTGAAAGCCATTTTAGTCGATATTGATCCTGTATCAATTGAATTTGCCAACAAGCATCAAGAGTTACCCGAAGTTTACCAAGCAAGTATTCAAGAGTTTTCTGAAATATCGTCCCATAAAACCTATGATTGGATATTTCTTAGACATAACATTGAACATTTCCAAAATCCTGACAATCTACTAGACATTGTTTATTACCTGCTGTCAGAGGACGGAGTATTAACAATAGAAACCGATAATAATGCTGGAGTAGAAATATTACTACATCCCAAAAGAATGAGATTTTATCAATCACTATATAGCAAAAACTACGAGGGATCATCTCTGATTGATTTATTGCTAAAGCTCCCTTTAGCAGTCGATCCCCCGCGTCATCTGTTTGGTTTTCGTGCTGATAATTTATCTCAACTGTTAATCAACCACTCCTTTGAACCCGTGAAAACTATACACTACTGTTTAGGAGATGCGGTGTACTGGCCAAATATTCCTAACACTACTATTTATTTACTTATCGAAAAACTAACTAATTTCAAAATTATGTCTTTTTTATTAGAGTTAGTTTGTTTAATAATTTTTCCTTTCAGGAAAATGCTAAATCGCCTACAAATGTCCTCTGGTTTATGTATTTATGCCACCAAAAAAGCAAGATAAACTCAGTCAAACAAAAAAATCTACAAAATAGACATTTATATCATGAAATTTCTGGCATCTGTTCATAATACACTACAAGACCTTTACCTCACAACCCAACCTAAACCATGGCATCCTCGAAAGCCAAGAGTAATTCAGTTTCCAGTTAACGATGTTTGTAATGCTAAATGTCAAATGTGCAATATCTGGCAACAGAAATTTGACTATCAAATCAGTCCGCAAGAACTAGCCATAGCAGTCAATAATCCACTTTTTTCTGAAGTAAGAGGTGTGGGAATTAATGGAGGAGAACCAACCCTTCGCAAAGATTTAGCAGAAATTGTTGATGTTTTATTCACTAACTTACCCAAACTATCAGCCATAGCTCTTATTACCAACTCTTTAAATAGTAGCCAAGTAATTGAGCGAATTGGTGAAATTGGACAGGTAATTAAATCACACTCTGGTCATTTAGATGTAATGGTATCTCTGGACGGGGTTGGAGAAGTACATGATCGAGTTAGGGGGAGAAAAGGAAATTTTGAAAATGCCCTTAAAGTGATTGATTTTATCCAAAATTGCGATCTGGTTTCTAGTCGGAGATTGGGCTGTACAGTTATTAAAGAAAATGTTTATGGAGTGCATGATTTATTAGAATTTGCTTTGAGTAAGGATATTTACATTAAGTATAGACTGGGACTTCCTCATCAGCGTTTATATTCTCAAGATGTCTCCGAACCATTTGACCTGACCTTTGCAGAAAAATATCATCTAAGTATTTTTCTGGAAAATATTATCAGGTTTTATGAAACATCGGAACAGCAGAAGTTTTTTTATAAATCTTTAATTGGTCAAATAATATACGGAAAACCTCGTGCTGCTGGGTGTGATTGGCAACATCGAGGTGTTACTCTCTCAGCCAGAGGAGAACTTTTGTACTGTGCCGTTAAAAGTAAAACATTAGGTTCATCTATTTCTGAAAATTCCGAGCATTTATACTTTGCCAATCAAGATCATTTAGCAGAAATTGTTAAAACCAAATGTGATACCTGTGTTCACGATTATGTTGGTCTTCCCCCCACTCCTACTTTACTGAATAATTATCTTAATAAGGGATTATTAAAATTGGGCATAAATCCCCAATATCTGAAAAAATCACCACTTATTAAACCAGTTAAAGAAATCAAAAAGAAGATTAGCTTTCAAAAAAGAATGATTGGTTATGGTGTAGATTTAGCTAAAATTAATAACTCTCAACCTGCTCAAGGTTTTTCTCGTCATAATTCAGAAAAATATCGGGTACTTATCTGTGGTTGGTATGGCACAGAGACTTTGGGAGATAAAGGAATTTTAGGTGGAGTAGTGAATTCGCTCCAATCTGCTCTAGGAAACTTGGAACTTCATCTTGCTTCCCTTGAATTATATATTTCGGAGATGACGATTCAGCAAATGCCTGAATTAGAGGGATGTTATTTACATTCTATTACGGATGCGATTAAAGTTGCTGGTACGATGGATTTAGTCGTTTTTGGTGGTGGTCCTTTAATGGCTATTCCCAACTTGGCAGAAATGATTGCTATATTTCAAAGAGCAGTAGAAGCTAAGGTTCCGACATTGATTGCCGGATGTGGTGTAGGACCTTTGGGAAATTTTGATTATAATCAAGCAATTAAGAATCTTCTGCACCTATCTTCCTATCGAATTTATAGAGATGAAAACTCTCGAACTTTGGCTGAATCTTTAGGTATTTGTACTTCAGAAGATTTGGTTGCTGAAGATCCTGCTCTCACTTGGGTTAAAAGTTCTTTGGCATCCCTAAAACCAATAGAAAATCCTCAAAAATCTCCAGTGCTATTGTTAGGATTAAGAGATTGGCCTTATCGTGAATATGCACCTCATCTAACTGTATTGGAAGCGGAAAAGCTAAAAAACAAGTTTGAAACAGAAATGATTACAGCACTGACTCACATACTCAACAAATATTCTGAACTTTCAATTATTCCTTTCCCGATGTGTACCAATCATATTGGCGACGACGATAGGTGGTTTTATCGAAGATTGTTTAGGGGTTGTCAAGATATACAGAACAGATTAGATTTAAGCTACTTGGGAGCAGAACAAAAACCTTTGGATGCTTTAAAAGCTTTTCAATCAGCTTCTATGGCTTTGACAATGAGATTTCATTCTCTAGTGTTTGCTTTGGCTGCTGGAGTCCCATCTATAGCTATTGATTACACTCTAGGAAAAGGCAAGGTCAAATCATTAGCAGAAAAACACAACGTACCATATATGAGTTTGGATTTAATTACCGCTGAATTTCTAGTTTCTCGGTTTGGTGATATTTTAAATGGTGATGGACAGGATTTAAAATATTTTGTTTGTCCCCAAACTTTAAAATTTTCAAATGCAGTTAGTTTATTTATTAAAAATCTAGAAGGATAATTAGATTATTATTTATGTTGATCGCAACTAAAAGTAAATTCAAATCTTTGTTGATGAAAGTATATACACTTATTTTAGGAAGGCATCCCTATAATACGGTTTTATCATTTAACTTTCACAATGTTCGCCATATTATCAAATACCTAAAGAAGGAGAGAGAGACAATTTGTTCCAAAGCCGAATGTGTATTAGTTGATGTTGGAGCAGGAGCAAGCCCTTATTATGATATCTTCTCTCCAGTTACGTCTAGATATGTTGCTGTAGATCTGAAGGAAAGTTTACCTAAAAACGAAAATCGCTCTATTGAGCAGATTTATGGCTTCGCTGAGGCAATTCCTCTTGAAAATGCTCTGGCTGATATTGTATTGTTTAATCAGTGTCTTGAACACGTCCATGATCCTTTGAAATCCGTTGCTGAAATTTACCGTATTCTCAAGCCAGGTGGGAAATTGATTGGTTCAGTCCCGCACATCAGTCCTGTCCACTTAGAGCCAAATGATTTCCGCCGCTATACAGATCTGGGATTAAGGCAGTTACTTGGAGGTGCTGGTTATACAGACATCAAAATTGAAGGCAGTGGCTCGGTCTATTCAGCAACAGCACTGCTGATTACAATGGATTGGATGCTGACTCCTAGAAAAGACGGCGTTTCTCAAGGATTCTCGGCAAAAAAAGCACTACTTCTCTCACCTATAGTAGGCTTGATCAATATACTCGGTTTGCTCCTTGATTTTCTAACAAAAGATAAGTATAGAAGTCCAGCTAATTTATGCTGGTCAGCGAGTAAACCACTTTTTTGAAGCGATGAAAATATGTCTACTTAGTTGAATCATGAAAAAAAACATTAAAAAACTATTCAGAAAACTGGGGTTTGAAGTCAAGAGATATAATCTTAATACTTCACAATTAGCCCTGATGGGAAGGTTACTGGAATATCATCAGATAGAGCTAATTTTTGATGTGGGTGCTAACTGTGGACAGTATGCTAGTTTTCTGCGAGACTCTGGTTATCAAGGCAAGATAGTATCCTTTGAACCTTTATCCACTGCCTACTCCCAATTACTTACTCTTAGCAAAAAAGATAACTTGTGGGAAATTGCTCCTCGCTGCGCTTTGGGAAATCAAGAAGGTGAAATTACCATTAATATTGCTGGGAATAGTCAAAGTAGCTCTGTACTGTCGATGTTGGATTCTCATGTGCAAGCTGCTCCTGAATCAGTTTATTGTGGTTCTGAAATAGTACAATTGAGACGGCTAGATACTTTAGCTAAAGACTACATTACAGAGGGTACTCAATCAATATTTTTGAAGATCGATGTGCAGGGATTTGAAAAGCAAGTTATTGAAGGTTCTTTTCAGATTCTTCCTTTAGTTAAAGGGATACAAATAGAAATGTCTTTAGTGCCACTATATGACCAGCAAATTCTCTTTGAATATCTGCTAGAGTTTATGAGAAAACTTGGCTACGAGCTATAGACAATTGTTCCGAACTTTGCCGATATAAAAACTGGAAGACTATTACAAATGGACGGGATATTTTTTAAGTCATGAAAGTATGTTTACTAAGTAATTCTGATGGTCGAGGAGGCGCCTATGCGGCCGTTTATCGTTTACATCAAGGCTTGCGGGAAACTGGTACAGATTCGACTCTGTTAGTTGGTGATAAAACTCGTGATGACTATACTGTTTTATCGCCGGCAAGTAAATTAATGAAGGGTTGGACAAAGCTAAGACCTACTTTTGATCAATTGCCCTTGTCATTATATAACCAAAGAGAGAGAACAACTTATTCTATCCAATGGCTTCCTGATCGCCTTGTTTCTAGAGTAGCCCAAATTAGTCCAGATATTATTAACTTACACCGGATTAATGCCGGGTTTTTACAAATTGAAACCCTAGCCAAATTTAAGCAACCTCTTGTTTGGACGGCTCACGATATGTGGCCTTTTACGGGTGGTTGTCATTATAGTGGAGAATGTGATCGCTATACCCAATCCTGTGGTCATTGTCCTCAATTAAAAAGTCAGCAAGATTGGGATATTTCTCGTTGGGTTTGGTGGCGAAAAGCTAAAGCTTGGAAAAATCTAAATCTGACTATTGTTACCCCCAGTCAATGGTTAGCAGATTGTGCTAGAAATAGTTCTCTATTTCAGGATTTACGGATAGAAGTAATTGCCAATGGCTTAGATATTCAAAGGTATAAACCAATCGAGAAAAAAATTGCTCGCCATCTCTTAGGATTACCCCAAGATAAGCAGCTTATTCTCTTTGGTGCTATGACGGCAACAAGCGATCGCCGAAAAGGATTTCATCTGCTGCTACCTGCCATAAAAAAACTCAGCCAGGGGGAAATATGGCAGCATAAATTAGAGTTAGTGGTCTTCGGTGCTTCTGAACCAGTTAATCCGCCTGATTTTGGACTGAAAACCCATTATTTAGGCAGATTAAATGATGATATTTCCCTAGCTTTAGTCTATGCCGCCGCCGATATTTTCGTCGCTCCCTCCCTTGAGGATAATCTTCCTAACACAGTCATGGAAGCTCTCGCTTGTGGCATTCCCTCTGTTGCTTTTAAAATTGGTGGAATGCCTGATATGATCGAACATCAAGAGAATGGTTATCTGGCCCACCCCTTCGAGGTGGAAGACTTGGCACGGGGAATTAATTGGGTATTAGAAGATACAGAAAGGTATAACCAATTGTGCATTCGGGCAAGGCAAAAAGTGGCGCAAGAATTTACTTTAGAGTTACAGGCACAAAAATATTTAGAGTTATACAGTGAGATCTTGAGCAAGATCAATAATACATTTAGGCTATAATGACCATAATATTTTGCCCCCATCTCAATTCTAGCCAGTAGATTATTTTCCCTAGTGCTAGAGGAAAAAGCCCCATAAGTCTAATCACCAGTGTAGCTCCGATGACTTCCACTATTGCCCCTTCTCGACCTTCACTGCCCACCCAAGATGAATTGCCCTGTGATGACGGCGTTCCCATGGAAACCCAACGACATAAACTACAGATGGATATCCTGATTGATGCCTTGTTACCCTGGTTAGCTGCTAGGGAAGATGGCTATGTGGGGGGCAATATGTTCGTTTATTTCAGTGCCGCACAGTTAAAAAGCGAGGAATTTCGCGGACCCGATTTTTTTGCTGTCCTGGGGGTTCCCAAAGCGGAAAGAAAAAGTTGGGTGGTTTGGGAAGAAGGGAAAGCTCCCGACGTGGTTATCGAACTCCTTTCCGAAAGTACCGCTCCACAGGATAAAACTGAAAAGAAAGCCATCTATCAGGACCGTTTGCGAGTGCCAGAATATTTCTGGTACGATCCCTTTAATCCTGAAGACTGGGCAGGTTTTATCCTCAGAGAAGGCAACTACGAGCCATTATCTCTAGAGGAGGGAGAAAGATTTTTCAGTCAAAGACTAGGGTTGTCCTTGGTACGCTGGCAAGGGGAGTATAAGGGAGTCGAGGCAGTGTGGTTGCGTTGGGCGACTTTTGCTGGCGATTTACTGCTCACAGAGTCAGAGCTAACTGAACAGGAGAGAATGCGGGCTGAACAGGAGAGAATGCGGGCTGAACAGGAGAGAATGCGGGCTGAACAGGAGAGAATGCGGGCTGAACAGGAAAGAATACGGGCTGAGGATTTAGAAGCATTGCTTCAACGCTATCGAGAGCGTTTTGGAGATTTGCCGGAATAATGACTCTCCAGGAAGCTAAATAGAAGATATGATACTAAATCCGTTGAGTATAGGCTACTTATGAGGAGAGGCACTCATGCAAGAGGCAAGAGGCAAAACGGAGAATAAATAATCAGTTTTTAATAACCGGATTTAGGATGAGAACATTTTTTCCCATTATATCGGGAGAGCCGTTGGCTTTCTAGTATTGGCTGGTTAAAAATTTTCTTTACAATAAGTTCATCATCAGGTACGATGGCTCTAAATCTTAAAGTTAATTTTTTTAGCTAATTACATTAGCTGATATAACCCGCAGGCTAGTTTAATAGTATTTTAGCAAGTATGAGAGATCTAGAATAATCTTTCTCATTCTATATAGCTAATTATAAACTGACCTAGTTGTAATTATGATTAAAACGCTTGTAGCTTGCCAATATCAAGATAAGATATGACAATAAAACCACCATTGCAAGAGAAAAAAACTATCGAGCTAGATGCTAACTTCTCTACAACTCGCCGAGTAACTATGGAGAGGCCTGCTATTATTAACGATTCTTCTGCAAAAGTGCAATCTCATTTATTTTTGCCACCAAATCCAGAACGCAAGGGAGAAGGGGGATTAAGAACAAAGGGATATTTCAAGCACTCCTACACGGAGACAAGTGAGTTATCGGAAAAATTTGCAGTTCCTTTGGTTACTATTATAACGGTAGTTTTTAATGGAGAAAAGCACTTAGAGCAAGCAATTCAGAGTGTCATTAGCCAGTCTTACAATAATGTTGAGTACATTATTATAGACGGAGGTTCTACTGACAGCACAATTGATATTATTCGTAAGTATGATGATCAGATAGATTATTGGTTGAGCGAACCTGACGAAGGTATATATGATGCGATGAATAAAGGCTGGAAATTGAGTCAAGGAGATTACATTTACTACTTGGGGAGCGATGATATATTGTTAAATATACCTAGCCAATCTATTCAGAAAGCAAGTTTAAACAATACGGACATAATTCATGGCAATGTAATTATGGATAACGGTCAGCTACGGATCAGTAGATATAATCCATTGATTGTGTTCAAAAATACTTTATGTCCCCAAGGATTATTCATTAAGAAAAACTTACTTGCTCAACTTCCGTTCAACACGAAATATAAAATATATGCTGACTTCGATCTTAATCAAAAGATTTATAAGATGAGTGCATCGTCAATCAAAGACAAATCTACAATTGCTTTTTTTAGACTTGGTGGTGCCAGTAGTTCCTATCAAGATAACTCAAAATTAGCGAATTGTAAGCAGGAGTACGCTAGAGTTATTTATGATAATTTTGGTTTGTGTGGGCTGATTTTATCTTGGATTTGGGGGGCTGTACGAGGTTTAGTTGTTAGAAACAATATCCATTTACATACCGATTACAAAACCTTGAAAAAAGTTTTAAAAGACTGCGAATAATCCTTTTTATTCGAGCGATATTTGCATGAACATATTTGAGCAATAAACAATTTAAAGGAGTTAGACACTTTCTATGCAGAGTACAGCAAATAGTAGCAATTATCAACATTTATTAAGTATAATCAATACTGAATCTTACAGACATTCAACTCATCAAGAAGTCAAAATTATAGATGTTGGGTGTGGTAACGGACAATTGATTGCATACTTGACAAAAAATCTTCCCTGTGCACAGCCAAATATTAATTGGAAAGTCTATGGTTTAGACGTGGTTAATCATGGTGTTCAAAAAAAGGGGTTTATGGATGAAACAATTGAAAATCTATCAAAGAATTTTTCTGAGATAGATTGGCATGAAAGACTAACTTTAATTTATGATAATGAAAAGTGGCAATATCCAGATAATTTTTTTGATGTAATTATTTCTAACCAAGTGGTGGAACAAGTCAAGAATCACATACTTTTTTTTCTTGAGATATCTATAACATTAACAATGAATGGATATTCTGTACATCTATTTCCCTTGTCTGACGTTCTCTGGGAATGGCATATTCACTTACCTTTGGTTCATAAGGTGAAAAATTTTGATTTTTTGTTTGATAACATTAAGTTTTTAAGCACTTTAGGTTTAGGGACTTTTCATAGTCAGACTAAAGAATCGGGTATATCTTTGGACGATTGGACTGAAAAACATACGGATTATTTACATTATTTTACCAACTATATTAGCTACCAAGAGATTTTAAAGATGGGCAAAATATCTAACTTAAGAACATCTTTTAGATATACGAGAGAACTTTATCAACTATACCTAGAAAAAAATGAAACGAACACCAAAATCAATTTATACCAACCATAATAGCTCATTTATCTTGGAGTTTTTATCTATATTTTTTCTTAAGTATATTGCCAGTGTAACTTTGTTTCTTGAGAAAAAACAGACTTTTAACTAATCAATCGGAGTAAAAAATGAATCAATTTATCGAGACGTTGAGTCAATGCCCTAAGTGCCAAAGTAGTCAATTAATTTTTGACGATCATCAGATTATTTGCAAAAACTGTAGTTCTGAATTTGCTATTATTAATAATAAACCAGTATTCATTCGAGAAGATAATGAAATTTTTTCTCCCTCTTTTTATACTAATGCGGTTACTAATTACAGTTCAAAAGAGAAAAAAAATATATTCTCAAAAATTGTCCCTAGTCCCTCGATTGCATTCAACCATGCTGAGAGGATTCAAAATTTCGCTCAGACTTTAGAAAAGTTTACCCCAGCCTATGTCTTGGTTGTGGGTGGAGGAAATCAGAGAAGAGATTTGGATAGGTTAATGTCAGAATATAGCAATATCAAATTGATCTATTCCGATGTTGATGTTAATGCAGATGTCGATTTATTCTGTGATGCTCACGATCTTCCTTTTCAAGACCAAGTTTTTCATGGTATTATTACCACAGCAGTTTTAGAGCACGTTCTCTACCCCGAAAAAGTCGTTAGTGAAATGCACAGAGTTCTCAAAGATGGTGGGGTAATTTATTCAGAAATTCCCTTTATGCAGCAGGTTCATGAAGGGGCCTATGATTTTACCAGATATACCCTCTCCGGTCATCGGCGCTTGTTTAACTATTTTTCAGAAATTTCCAGTGGTTTAGTGGCAGGACCTGGAACAGTTTTAGTCTGGTCTATCGAACATTTCGCTTTATGTTTTACTGGCAATAATACCTCAAGATTATTAACTAAAGCGATGGTGAGATTAATGTTTTCTTGGCTTAAATATTTTGACTATCTATTCAAAAATAATCCTCAAGCTCTCGATGGAGCTTCTTGTACATATTTCTTAGGAGAAAAATCTCCTGAGAAAGTAGTTTCTGATCAAATGATTATTGAGAGATATAAGGGAGCTAATAATCTTCGCCATACCTAGAGAATATCGTCAACTCTCCAGTTTATACAAGAAAATAATCTAATTAAATTCTCAACAGTGATGAAAACTTTGTTATTCAGTCGCTACGATACTTTGGGAGCTAGCAGCCGCTATCGTACTTACCAATATTTGCCTTATTTGAAAAAAGAGGGAATAGAGGTTGAGACCGCTCCTTTATTAGATAATGATTATCTTAGAACTCGCTACTTAGGGAAAAAATACCCTTTATCGAGATTATTATCTGCTTATCAACAGAGAATTTCGCTGCTATTGAAATCTCAAAAATACGATTTAATCTGGTTAGAAAAGGAAGCATTACCTTGGCTACCAGCTTGGCTAGAATTACTGTTGCTCAGAGGAAGAACACCTTATGTAGTTGACTATGATGACGCAGTATTCCACCGTTACGATCAACATTCTGCTTCTGTAGTTAGATGGCTATTGGGACAGAAAATCGATCGAGTAATGCAGAATGCTCGCTTAGTGATTGCGGGAAATGATTACTTAGCTAACAGAGCAACACAAGCAGGAGCTAAATGGGTGGAAATATTACCTACCGTCGTCGATCTTGATCGCTATCCTTTATCAAAAGCTCCTCAAAATGAAGTCTTTACCATCGGCTGGATAGGAACCCCACTGAAGTTTTTTAATTATATCAAAGAACTAGCTCCTGTTTTAAAAGAAATTTGCCGCGATGGTGGTGCCAAAGTCGTTGCTATTGGTGCCAAAGAGACAAATATAGAGGATATCCCTTTAGAAATTAAGCCTTGGTCAGAAGCAACCGAGGTGAAAGAGATGCAACAATTTGATGTAGGGATTATGCCCCTTACTGATACGCCATTTGAGCGAGGAAAATGCGGATTTAAACTAATTCAATATATGGCATCTAGTCGCCCAGTTATTGGTTCACCAGTAGGGGTGAATGCCGAGATTATCGAGCAGGGTATCAACGGTTTCCACGCTAGTAGTCAAGCTGAATGGCTGCAAGCTTTTCAAAAACTTAAAAATGATCGATATTTAAGGGAAAGCATGGGATTAGCGGGCAGAAAACTTGTCGAAGATAAGTATAATATTAAAATAACTGCTCCTAGACTGCTTCAGCTATTACAGGCAGCTGTCCAAGTTAAAAAAACTTAAACTTGTTCTCATAAAATTATCCATAAATAAAGAGTTTAAACTGTACACAAAATGAAAATACTTTTTATTATAACTAGAGCAGATACCGTTGGGGGCGCACAGGTTCATGTGCGGGATTTAGCGAAATTTCTCCAAGATTCTCACCATCAAGTCTTAGTTGTTACTGGAATCAAAGGAATTTACAATCATGACTTGCAAGGACAGCACATAAACAATGTATCTTGTCAATACTTTGGCAAAAAAATTAACTTAATTCAAGACTGGAAAACCTTAAATTTTCTTCAAAAAATTATTGCAGAATTCCAACCAGATATTATCAGCACTCACTCTAGTAAAGCGGGAATTTTAGGACGATTAGCAGCCAGAAAAAGCAAGACTCCTTGTATTTTTACCGCCCATGGTTGGGCTTTTACAGGAGGTGTACCAGAGCCGAGTCGAACTATCTATCAGTGGTCAGAAAAAATCACAGAACCTTTAGCTAATAAAATTATCTGTGTTTCGGAACAAGATCGATCAATTGGACTAAAAACTGGTATGCAACCCAATCGATTATTGACCATACATAATGGGATGCCAGATGTACCAGCAGAATTGAGAGCTAATCCTAGTCATTCTAACCCTGTTCGTATTGTTATGGTGGCAAGATTTGATCAGCAAAAAGACCATGTAACCTTACTGAAAGCCTTTCAAAATATTCCCGAAGCCCATTTAGATTTGGTCGGAGACGGTCTGGATTTAGAAAAAATTAAAACCTTAGCCAAGGAGCTAAAAATTATCGACAGAATTAATTTTTTAGGCTTTCGTACCAATGTAGCAGAAGTATTAGCCCAAGCCCAAATATTTACTTTAATATCTAATTGGGAAGGGTTTCCTCGCACCACAATCGAAGCAATGAGAGCAGGACTACCAGTGATTGTGTCCGATGTTGGGGGAGCGTCAGAAGCAATTATGGAAGGAATAACAGGTTATATTGTACCCTGGGGAGATGTTAACACTTTACACCAGAGACTATTACAATTAGTTCTAGATGCTCAGTTCAGGACTAAAATGGGAGCGGCAGGACGCAAACGCTACGAAGCAGAATATACTTTTGAGAAGATGTTTGAAAAAACCTTTCAGGTTTATGAGCAAGTTTTAGAGAAAAGGACTAAAAATGATGATTGAGAATAAATTGTTAATCACAGGTGCTACAGGGTTGCCAGGTGGTTTTTTCATGGAACGTTTGGCATCTACTAAGCCTGAAATAGAAATACATTGTTTAATTCGCCCTACTAGCGATCGCAGTATGTTAGATAGTCTAGGATTACCCATAATCTATCATATTGGTGATAGCTCGATTCCAGAAACTTGGCAGCAAATTTTTAGTGAAAATAATTTTCAAACCATTATCCATCTCGTCCAGCTTCGACAAGTACCAACCATACTTAATAGTCTAAAAAAATTCCAACAAACTCCCCGATTAATTATCATCGGAACCACGGGAGTGTATTCAAAATATAATGAATATTCTGCCGAGTATAAAAAAGCAGAAAGCTATTTACAACAATATGCTGCTTCTTATTGTATCCTGAGACCGACAATGATTTATGGTTCTCCCCAAGATAAAAACTTACACAAATTGATTAAATTCTGTCACCGCTACGGATTCTTTCCCATTTTTGGTTCTGGGGATAACCTGTTACAACCAGTTCACGCTGATGACATTGCCCAGATGTTGTTAAAAGTCTGGGAATGTCCTAATATAAAAGGTGCTTACGATCTTTCCGGAGGTAGTATTGTTTCCTTCCGTCAGTTAATTTTATTGGTAGAAAAGTTATTAGGAAAATCGGTACGATCCCTATCTTTTCCCTTAAAATTTGGCATCTGGTCAGCTACTCTATTAGAAAATACATTAGGTAAAAAGTCACCCGTGCGACGAGAACAAATCTTGCGATTACAAGAAGACAAAGCTTATTCCCACGAAGAAGCTAAAAGGGATTTAGGGTTTACTCCTCGTACTCTAGAAGTCGGGTTGCAACAAGAGATAGAATTAATGCGCTCCCAAGGTATAATCTAACTAATTCAATCAATTTTTGTCTTGTGGCTGCCAATTCAATTGACGAGTTTGTCGATCACCTCTTTCTACCATCCTTGACAGAGGTGTTGGAGTGAGTTACAATCCCCGAAAGCTGCTGCTAAATCACAATTATGACGCTTCCCCCAATCAAGCAAGACAAAGACGCAACTGCGCTAGACCCCAATTTTTCCACAACTCGTCTGATGACTATGGAGATGCCAGTTATTGTTAACACTCCTTCCTCAAAAGTGCAATCTCATTTATTTTTGCCACCAAATCCAGAAGGCAGGGGAGAAGGAGGATTAAGAACAAAGGGATATTTCAAGCAGTCCTACAGGGAGACAAGTGAGGTATCGGAAAAATTTGCAGTTCCTTTGGTTACTATTATAACGGTAGTTTTTAATGGAGAAAAGCACTTAGAGCAGACAATTCAGAGTGTTATTAGCCAGACTTACAATAATGTTGAGTATATCATTATAGACGGAGGTTCCACGGACGGTACAGTTGATATTATACGCAAGTATGAGGAAGTAATTGATTATTGGGTAAACGAACCAGATGCAGGAATTTCTGACGCTATGAATAAAGGGATAAGTTTAGCAACAGGAATTCTAATTAATCACTTACATGCAGGGGATAAATTTGCTGCTGACACAACCCTGTCGTCAGTGGTTTCATCTTATAATTCAGAAGGCTGGCGATGGTGTTTCGGTAATCAACTACTGAGAAGTCCTACAGACAATGCTATAGTGGGTTGTTTCTGTCCTCCTAAATTTAGTCAAAAACTACTTCACATAGTAAATACAATTCCCCATCCAACTGTTTTTTCTGAACGAGCTTTGATAGAAGAAGTAAATGGGTTTGACAATAATTATAAATGTGCTATGGATTACCATCTTTGGCTCAGGTTTACTCAATTATCAAAACCCAAACAATTTGATTATGCCACTGCTGAATTTTTACTGGGTGGTCGCTCCTCAGATATAAAATTAGCATTGCGGGAAGAATTTAGAGCTAGAAAGGAAGTTTTAATGCAGTCAAAACTAGAATTATTGCTCTCTTTTGCCGTAGTAATGATGCGATATATTAAGCGACAACTGCGAATCACTACATTTGTTAAAAATAATCCGGCATAATGGCAGTAATGAAAGTTGAGAGCAAATACGATATATGAAAATCGCTTATATTATTCCTCGTCTCAAAGATAGTGGCTTAACAAGAATACCCCTGTGGCTGTCTAATAGTTTTTATCCTGAGCATGAGGTGAAGGTATTCTACTTCAGTGAAACTAATTCTCAAGAAAAATGCCTCAGCTTTAATGCTCCTGTTCAAAAAATAAGTTTCAACGGCTTTTGTCAAGAATTAAAAGATTACGATATAGTCCACTCCCATGGATTAAAACCCGATCTGTACCTTGCCATTAATTACCATAAGATTAAGGGCATAAAGATTACAACCATTCATGGCTATCACGTCGATGAACTCAGCTACGACAAAGGCTCTCTACTAGGGTATATATGGGGAAATTTATGGAACCTAGCCTGCCGAAAATTAGATTTAGCAGTTTGCATAAGTCAGACAATGGAAAGATACTATCAAGGACTTGGCTATAAAAATACCACTGTAATTTACAATGGAATAAAAAAAATATATGACAGTAGAAAGACAATCAAAGGCAGTGATATAAAAACTGGAGATAAAATTGTAATAGGTACAGTTTCTATCCTAAATAAAAGAAAAGGAGTGGAGCAAATTATCCAAGTATTACAGAAAAATACCCTGTACCATCTGATAGCAATAGGGGGAACCTCTCAAGACATTAATCGATTGCAACTCTTGGCAGAAAAACTAGGCGTTGCTCAAAGATGTGTTTTTACAGGCTATCGAGAAAATCCCTGGGAAACCGCGATTAATATTGACGTTTTTGTTTTTCCATCTCGCTCGGAAGGATTTGGTTTAGCTCTAGTGGAAGCAGCTAATTTAGAAATTCCGATTATCTGTTCTGATATTCCGACATTTAGGGAAATCTTTCGAGAAAATGAAGTAACATTTTTTCAGCTTGATGATATAGACGACTTGAACAACAAAATACTTATGCTAGATGAAATTAAAGACAAAGTTTCTCTGGCTAAGTTAAAAGCCGAAAAACTTTTTTCTTTGGAAAGTATGTGTTACAATTACTATCAGGATTACAAAAATTTAATTGATGCTAATTAGCCACTATGAACTATAACCATATATGAAAATAAAAGGAGGCTCTATTGAGATGATTGGGATTTGTAATTTGTGCGGTTCTGTGGTGGTTCGGATACATCCAGGATATTTTGGTACTCGTTGTTTAAACTGTAGATCTACTAAAATTCATAGAGCAGTTGGTCTGACAATTGACTCTCTAAACTTTTCAACCAGTACCTCTGTTTACGAGTTGTCTTCTCGCGGAGCTTTGTATAAATTATTAAAAGGTAAATTTCAGAATTTATACTTTTCTGAATACTTTGATGATGTACCTCTAGGGTTGATGAAGAACTCTGTTGTCTGTCAAGACGTTCAAAATCTTCTTCTCAACGACGAATCTTTTGATTTAGTGACTTCCACCGAAGTTTTTGAGCATGTTCCTGATGACAGCAAGGGTTTTTCTGAAATTTACAGAGTCTTAAAAAAAGATGGATACTTTATCTTTACCGTGCCTTTATTAGATAACCCGAAGACAGTTGAAAGATGTTTCTTACAGCCTGATGGGACTATCATACATCAACTTGAACCTGAGTATCATGGCGATAGGATCCGTGGACAGAGAGGAGTTCTTGCCTTCAGAAATTACGGATTGGATATAACTGAACGCTTAGAAAGTTGTGGGTTTCACGCTGAAATACGTCTGGTAAACTCGGGGCGCAATGTAATTGAAGATCAGAAGGTTATTATAGCCAAAAAAATATAGTTCTATGACTGTCACTAAAAAATCAACTGGAGATGAGAATAAAATGTTAATTTCCTGCAAATACAACTTTCTTTTTATCCATAATCCCAAAGTAGCGGGATCTTCTTTGGATGGAGAAATCTCTGAGAAAAATTATCTTAAATGACTGAGAATATTTTAACTATATTTGAAACTTGACAAAAAGACTATGAGAAAATGCTAGAATTGCTTAAGTTGCCAGAAGTAAAATTACTAAACGTCAATCAAAATCATCAACGTCAGCGAGACTACAGGAGTTATTATAACCAAGAAACCAAAAATATTATTAGTGAACATCTCAAGGAAGATATAGAACTGTTTGGATACTCTTTTTAGTAAAAGATAGCTTTAGATACTTATGCAACTTACGGCCTCCCTTGTCCTTTACAAAAATGACCCAGAGATAGTTATTCAAGCAATTAAATCTCTGTTCAGCACACCAATAGAAATTAATTTATCAGTAGTAGATAACTCTCCCAGCGATGAACTCAAAAAAATATTCGATAATTTTCAGGAATACGATATAGATTATTACTTCAATAATGGTAATAACGTTGGTTTTGGTCAAGCACATAACCTAGCTATTGCTAGGTCTAAAAATTATGATTATCATTTAGTTATCAATCCCGATGTTTATTTTGATAATAATGTAATCACCGAACTTATTCACTATCTCGATAATCATCAAGATGTGGGATTGATTACTCCAAAAATATCTTACCCTAACGGGGATATCCAATACCTTTGCAAGCGTCAACCTACGGTTTTGACCTTATTTATTAGACGTTTTATACCAAAAAAAATGCAATTTCTTTTCAAAAAGAGATTGGACTGGTATGAAATGCGAGATATTAGCTATAACCAGATAATGGAAGTACCGATTATTAGTGGCTGTTTTATGCTATTTAACAGAAAATATTTAGATGAGATTGGCTACTTTGATAAAAATATGTTTATGTATTTTGAAGATTATGATTTGACCCTTAGAATGTCTAAAAAATACAAAACCATACTTTATCCCCATGTAAATATTTATCATCATTGGGCAAGAGGAGCGCACAACTCTACTAAACTGGCTATAGTTTTTGCTCAATCTGCCGTGTATTTTTTTAATAAACATGGGTGGAAACTTTACTAAAGTTAATTTAAATAATTTTATTAATTAATAATGAAAAACGTTTTAGTTACAGGTTCTACTGGTTTCATTGGCAGCCACTTACTGCCAACTTTACACCAACATAATTGGCAAATAACAGCTGCAATTCGCCAGAAATTTGAGTTTCCCGCATCCATCCCAATTAAGGCTATTCAGGTGGGTGAAATTGATGATATGACCGATTGGCAAGAAGCATTGCTAGGCATTGATACCGTTATTCATCTAGCAGGACGATCTCATATCCTTCATGAGACTATATCCAATCCAGAAGCAGCATTTATAAAAGTTAACACTAAGGGGACTATTAACCTAGTTAAGCAGTCGCTAAAAGCAGGAGTTAAGCACTTTATTTTTGTCAGTTCTATTCATGCTATGGCTGCCGAAAGTGATGATATTCTTAACGAAAACTCTCCCTGTCATCCTGATAGTCCTTATGGTGGTAGTAAATTGCAAGCAGAACAAGCTTTAATTAACCTTGCCAAAGATAGTAACATGACTTGGACGATCTTTCGTCCTACTCTAGTTTACGGGCCAGGTAATCGTGCTAATATGGAGCGCTTGATGAAACTAATTAAACGGGGATTACCTTTACCTTTTGGTGCAATAAAAAATCGTCGTAGTTTTGTCTTTGTGGGTAACTTAGTTGCTGCCATTATTACCTGTTTAGATCATCCTAATGCCGCTAATAAAATATTTTTAATTAGCGATAACCAAGCTGTTTCGACTCCTCAATTAATTCGACTCATTGCTCAACAAATTCAACAACCCTGTCGATTGCTGCCCGTCCCCACTACCTTACTTAGATTCTTAGGTTATCTAGGTGATAGGGTAGAATCTATAACAGGGAAAAATCTCCCTTTTAACACCTATAATATCGATCGCTTGCTTGGTTCTCTTACCGTTGACTCTAGATATATTCAAAAAACCCTGAATTGGCAACCTCCCTTTACTTTAGAGCAAGGATTAGCCCAAACAATTCAGCCAGAAAATTAGTGATCAGCTTGTCAAAAAGACTTCATAATTCAAGTTCCGCTTTGACAAAATCGGCAGTTTTATGGAGAGAAAACCCTACTTTAGCCGCTATCATCTGCATAGCGCGGTTATCCCTTAAAATTTCCCCTTCAATTCCGTCTAATCCTTCCTTTTTGCCAATAGTGACTAAACGCTGTAGTAACTCAGTACCAATTCCTTGCCCTTGATAGTCATCCCTAACTAATAGGTCAAATTCCGCCACATTAACGCCGTGTAGTTTATTTAAGCGTCCTATAGCGATAATTTCTCGCTCTTCCGTCTGATCGTTATTAATCTCTACCACTAAGCTCATTACTCGATCGTAGTCGATAAAACAAATGCGCGTAAGACGATCATAAGCGGTTTGGCGATCGAGATTGACAAGGTGAAAATAACGATAATAAATGGTTTCTTCCGAGAGATAATGGTGAAATTGTCGCACTAAAGGCTCATCCGCTGCCCGAATCGGACGAATTAGCACCTTTAAGCCTCTTTTCGTCGTCCAAAGCCCTATATAATGTTCGGGATAGGGACGGATTGCCGGATGAGATAACTTTTCTGGGGGTGTAGTTGGAGGATGAAGAAGGATAGAAGCGGAAAGGGCGATTAATTGCTCTGAATCGGCAAAAAAGGGATTAATATCGATAGTTTTAATGCGAGGTTGTTCACTGACCAAGTTACTAAATTTAACGATTATTTGCTCTAAATTCGCTAAATTAAGCGATTTAAGCCCATTTAGTCCCTGAAAAGCCCGATAAATCTTGGTTTTTTCTAAAAGTCGGCGCGCGAGATTAGTATTTAAAGGAGGTAGAGCGGTGGCGTAATCTTGAAAAATATCGACTAAACGGCCACCAGTACCGAAAATTATCACCGGTCCGCACTGATCATCGTAATTAGAGCCGATAATTAACTCATATCCTCGATCGATCTCTAACATTGGTTGAATACTCACCCCGAGAAAATGCTCCCGACCCACTTGTGCGCTAACATTAGCTTCGATCGCCTGATATGCTTGCGCGACTGCTATAGGGGAAAAAAGTGGCAATTGTACCCCACCCACCGCGCTTTTATGGATAATCGTCTGGGAATGCAGTTTCATCACCAGGGGATAACCGAGAGATTCAGCGAGATTAACTGCTTCTGCGGCACTTTCAGCAATTTCAGTGACAATAACAGGGATTCCATAAGCTTTGAGTATAGCTAAAGACTCTGACTCACTGAGAATTGTTCTATCCCCTGCTTGCTCGATAATCTGGCTAACTAAAACTCGATCGGAGCCATTTTCCCGAGAATTGGCTAAAATTGGCGTTTGATAAAGACCGCGGAGATTCTCTTCATATTTCCAGAGCAAATTAAACACCCGGGCCGCCGAATCGGGATAGCGATAGGTGGGGATACCCTGCTGATTTAATAACGCTACTCCCTCTGCAATGCCCTCTCCCCCCATCAAACTTGCTAAAATGGGTTTTTTGCTATTTTGAGCGATTGAGGCGATGCTACGGGCAATTGCTCGCAGATCGGTGTTAAAGCGAGGCGAGAGAATCATCAACACCGCGTCGGTATGTGCATCCGCTAAAGCGATCTCTAGGGCGCGAGCGTAGCTATCGGGATCGCTGCTGCGACGCAGATCGATGGGATTTTGGGGGACAATATCCGCGGGAAAAAGAGGTGCTAGTTGCTCGATCGTTGCGGGGGTAAGGGTTGCCAGTTGTCCATCTTCCGCCAGTAAAGCCGAGGCCGCTAAAAGAGCGGGAGCAACACCATTGCTGATGATTGTCAAGCGTTTTCCCCGGGGAAATCGGGGAATTTTCCCTAAAACTTGCGTGATATTCAAGAGATCGGCCATTCTTTGTACTTCCACGATGCCACAGCGAGCAAAGGCAGCGGAGAGAGTTAGTTGATCGCTGGTCAATTTACCAGCATGGGAAAGAGCAGTGGGGTCAAAGTCGGTACTGTGGCGACTAATGGCGATAATTGGTTTATTTAGGGCAACTTCTCGGGCCGAGGACAGAAAAGAGCGGGCATTATTCAGGGATTCCAGGTAGATAACGATGCTTTTGGTTTGGGGATCGTCTCCCAAATAATAGAGTAATTCGCCCCAATCCACATCTAAAAGGACTCCGAGGGAGATAAAGTGACTAAAACCGACATTTTCGCTTAAACTCCAATCAAGCACGGCAGCAGCGATCGCACCACTTTGACTAATCAGGGCAATTGAACCAGTTTTCGGCAAGATGGGAGAAAAGGTGGCGTTAAGATTTTGGCTTAGATTGCTGATTCCTGAGCTATGAGGACCGATGATGCGTAATTTTTGACTGGCGATCGCTTTAATTTCCCTGAGTAAATTTTCCCCCATCTGGCCGGTTTCCCGAAAACCCGTGGAGAGAATCAGGGCGCATTTAACCTGTTTTTCGACAGATTGGGCGATAATAGCGGGAATTTCGGGAGCGGGGGCGGTGATAATTACCAGATCGATCGCCGCCTGGATATCTGGTAAACTGCTATAGCTGGGAAGATCGAGCCAGTTTTCGGGGTGAGGATTAACTAGATAAAGGCGGCGCTGACCGGGATTATGATGGAGATTATTTAAAAGAGTGCGATCGAGTTGGGGATTTTGGCGATTAAATCCCACCACAGCGATAGTTTTTGGCTCAAAAAAGGCTCTTATGGTTTGATGTTCGCCACCGCGAGGATCTAAGATGGAATTTAACATAAGTGGGTGGGTGGAATTAAATATAAGATGAACGTAGGTTGGGTTGAAGCATGAAACCCAACGCCCGCATGGGTTACGAAGTGCGCTAACCCATCCTACAAGTAATTGTGCCTCCCTACTTAAGTAGGCATTGAGGTATTTAAACCGGTTATTGTTCCAGTGTTCCGGTGTTCCCCGATCCATCTAAACCAATTTTAGCTGTTTAATCAGGGTTCGATCGGTGTAATTAATTTTGTCTAGATAGCGATCGCCAATAATACAGCCCCACCCGATCAACATTTTCCCCAAGAGATCTAGTAAACTAACTGATGCTGTAAATATTTAGAGACAGACGATGGAACTGGAATATCCCGAGGATTTGAGATACCTAGAAACCCACGAATACGTCAGACTCGAAGGTGAAATCGCTACCTTGGGAATTAGTGCTTTTGCCGTCGATCAATTGGGTGATATCGTGTTTCTAGAATTGCCCGAATTGGGAGAGGCGCTGGAAGTAGGTAGTAGTTTCGGCACGATTGAATCGGTAAAAGCGGTGGAAGATCTTTATCCTCCCGTCTCGGGAACCGTAGTTGATCGCAATCAAGCGATGATTGACTCCCCCGAATTAATTGCCGATGATCCCCACGGGGAGGGTTGGTTATTAAAAGTGCGGGTAGAAAATCCCGATACTGCCTTGGCTGATACCCTCTCCGCTAGTGAATACCGCGCCCAAGTAGCAGGGGAAAGTTAACTAATATTAACAACAGGGAGCCAGACCCTCACACTATCATAAGCATAGAAAGAATTGAAAATCCAGGAAGCGATCGAGTCTTCCTGATTTTTGTCTCTAAACCGTGCTGAGACGAAATTCTAGCCCGAATCGAGTGAGGTTTCACTATTTACCCAATCTATGCTAAATCCTAATCTCGCGGCGATCGAACTTTCCAAAGAGGAGGTTCAACGCTACTCTCGACATATTATTCTGCCCGAAGTGGGCTTAGAAGGTCAAAAAAAACTAAAAGCCGCCAGTGTTCTCTGCATCGGCACCGGGGGACTCGGTTCCCCGCTTTTACTCTATCTAGCGGCGGCTGGCATCGGTAGAATCGGTATTGTTGACTTCGATATCGTCGATAGTTCCAATCTGCAACGTCAAATTATTCACGGCACTTCTTGGGTAGGTAAACCGAAAATTGTTTCCGCTAAGGACAGAATTCTAGAAATTAACCCCTATTGTCAGGTGGATTTGTACGAAACCCGCATAAGTTCCGAAAATGCCCTTGACATTTTAGCTCCCTATGATGTAGTCATCGACGGGACAGATAATTTCCCCACCCGTTATCTGACTAATGATGCTTGTGTTCTTCTCGACAAACCCAACGTCTATGGCTCAATTTTCCGCTTTGAAGGACAAGCAACCGTTTTTAACTACCAAGGCGGTCCCAACTACCGCGATCTCTATCCCGAACCGCCACCACCGGGGATGGTTCCCTCCTGTGCGGAAGGCGGCGTTTTAGGAGTTTTACCCGGAGTAATCGGCACAATTCAAGCCACAGAAGCCATTAAAATTATCCTCGGCGCACCGGATACCCTCAGTGGTCGTTTACTGCTTTACAATGCTTGGGAAATGAAATTCCGTGAGTTAAAATTGCGTCCGAATCCCATCCGTCCCGTTATTGAAAAACTAATTGATTACGAACAATTCTGCGGTATCCCGCAAGCTCAAGCACAAGAAGCAGCAGAACAGCAAAAAATGACAGAAATAACCGTAGTAGAGTTAAAGACCCTACTTGACAGCGAGGCCAATGATTACATTCTCATCGATGTGCGTAATCCCAACGAGTACCAAATCGCTAAGATTCCCAACTCGGTATTAATTCCCTTACCCGATATCGAAAATGGTGCGGCAATTCCCAAAATTAAGGAATTAGTCAACGGTTATCGTCTCATCGCCCATTGTAAGATGGGGGGACGTTCCGCTAAAGCCCTCGCTATCCTCAAAGAGGCAGGTATCGAAGGAATTAACGTTAAAGGTGGTATCAGCGCCTGGAGTCGCGAAGTCGATTCCACTGTACCAGAATACTAATTTTGGCTCTTGGGTTTTGGGGTTTTGGGGTGTTAGGGTGTTAGGGTGTTAGGGTTTTGGGGTATTAGTCAAATTCCCCCATCTCCCCATTCCCCCATCTCCCTAGGGTTGATTCAAGGTAGGGTTGATTCATGAATCAACCCTACCCCATTCCCCATCCCCCCATCTCCCCTTCTCTGTGTTTCCTGTTCTCTCTGAATCTGTTAAGATCAAGGCCAGTTAGCCTTAAAATCTTCGGTGTGAGCGAACGATGAAAAACCATATTAAAAAAATTGCTAGTTGGAGTGCGATCGCTGCTATTTCCCTTGGCTTAGTAGAAATGAACCGAGCAGCGATCGCATTTGGCAACAATAATCAATTTAGTGCCTGTATCAGTCAGATTGTCGGCACGGGAGTCAGTCCCCAAGATGCCGCCACCGCTTGTTCAGAAGCATTAATTCCTAAAGAATTATCCCGGTGTGTGGTGATGATTAAATCCAAAACCCCGATCGATGGTAATCTGGCTCTGCAAGCTTGTTTTCAAGTGCGTCGTCCCATCGACCTAGGTAATTGTGTGGTCGATATCCATCGCGCTGCCCCCTTGTTTGCCGCTAATTCCCCCAAACAAACGGAAACAGAAACAGCCAAGGAACCCGATAAATTAGGGATTTCTACACAGATTTTAGATTCCTGTCGTCAAAGTTTATTACCCGGTCGCTTTTCCGAGTGCGTTATCGCTGTCAGTCGTGATGTGGACAAAAATAACCCCTCCCAAGCTTTACAAACCTGTTTAAGTGCCGAGGATTTCCCCAGGGATCTATTCCCCAGTTATCCCCAAAATCAAGACCAGAGACCTTAATCAAGATTATTTCAACGAATGTGCCAGATTCCCTACCCAAACTCTTAGCGGGGTAGGGAAGGAATTAAAACTATGCCTTTAAGTTGGAATGAAATTAAAAATCGCGCAATCGCTTTTCAAAAAGAGTGGCAAGGAGAGACTTCAGAAAAGGCAGAATCTCAATCTTTTTGGAATGATTTTTTTAATGTCTTTGGCATTTCACGGCGTAGGGTAGCCAGTTTTGAGCAACCGATCAAAAAAGCAGATAATAAACAGGGTTTTATAGATTTGCTATGGAAAGGAACGATTTTAGTTGAGCATAAATCGAAGGGGAAAGATTTAGAAAAAGCCACACAACAGGCTAAGGATTATTTCCCCAATTTAAAGGAACATGAGTTACCGCGTTATATTTTAGTATCGGATTTTCAACGGTTTAAATTATATGATTTAGATGCGGGTAATGAAGCGGAATTTGAATTAAGTAATTTTGTTGATTATGTTCATTTATTTGATTTTATCGCTGGTTACGAAAAGCGAGTTTATAAAGACGAAGATCCCGTCAATCTTCAAGCAGCCGAGTTAATGGGAAAACTTCATGATTGCCTGAAAGAAATTGGTTATATGGGGCATGATTTGGAAGTTTATCTAGTGCGGTTATTATTTTGTTTATTTGCCGATGATACGGGTATTTTAAATCAGGGTATTTTCTGGGAATATATCGATCTACATACCAAAGAAGATGGCAGTAATTTGGCGATGCACATCGCTTCCATTTTTCAGGTTTTGAATACACCAGAAGCAAAAAGATTAAAAAATCTCGATGAGAATTTAACTCAATTTCCCTACATAAATGGCAAGTTATTTGAGGAGTCGTTACCTTTAGCGGCTTTTGATAGCAAGATGCGAGTCATGTTATTAGAAGCTTGTGCTTTTGATTGGGAAAAAATTTCTCCTGCTATTTTTGGCTCTATGTTTCAAGCGGTGATGAATCCAAAAGAACGACGCAATTTAGGGGCGCATTATACCTCCGAGAAAAATATTCAAAAGGTAATTAAACCCTTATTTTTAGATGATTTATCCAGAGAATTTGAGAAGATTAAAGGCAATCGCAATAAATTACTAGAATTTCACAAAAAGATTGCTAATTTATATTTTCTTGATCCTGCCTGTGGTTGCGGCAATTTTTTAATTATTACCTATCGGGAGTTACGCGATTTAGAGATTTTAGTATTACAGGAATTAAATAAAACGGGACAGTTAGTAACAGATATTAGTGCTATTATTCAGGTAGATGTCAATCAGTTTGCTGGTATTGAATACGATGAGTTTGCGGTAAGAGTTGCTGAGGTGGCAATGTGGTTAATTGATCATCAGATGAATATTAAGGTTAGTAATACTTTTGGTCAGTATTTTGTGCGTTTACCATTAAAGAAAGCGGCAAAGATTGTTAATGGAAATGCTTTGCGGATTGATTGGGAGGAAGTTATATCAAAAGAGAAGCTCAATTTTATTTTAGGAAATCCTCCTTTTGTGGGGCATCATTACCAAAATTTTGATCAAAAAGAAGACTTAAAGTTAGTTCTTGATAAAATCATTGGATCAGGGGTTATGGATTATGTATCAGCATGGTTTTATAAATCTGCTCAATTTATTCAAAACACAAAAATTAAGGTGGGATTAGTCGCGACTAATTCTATTTCTCAAGGGGAACAATCATCTATTTTATGGAATGTTTTAATAAACGAATTTAATATCAGTATTCATTTTGCCCATAGAACTTTCAAATGGAGTAATGAAGCTAAAGGTAATGCTGCGGTTCATTGTGTGATTATTGGATTTGCTAGTTTTGAAGCTAATGAAAAATATATATTCGACTATCAGACTATAACCAGTGAGCCGCTTTTAATAAAAGCCAAAAATATTAATCCTTACTTAATCAATGCAAACAATATTCTGGTTTTTAATCGAAAATATCCTCTCTGTAATGTCCCTAATATGATGTATGGAAATAAGCCAACAGATGGAGGTAATTTTATTTTATCCGAAGAAGAAAAAAATACTCTTGTCTCAAAAAATCCTTTGTTAATTAAATTTATCAGACCTTTTATTAGTGCTAGAGAATTTTTAAATGGTGGTAAAAAATGGTGTTTGTGGCTACTCGATATTAAACCCAATGAACTCAAGAATATACCTGAAATTTTGGAGCGTGTGGAAGCCGTGAAGCAATTCAGATCAAAAAGTATTGCAGCTTCAACCCGAAACTATTCTTATCATTGTTTATTTCGACAAATAACGCAACCCAAATCAGACTATATTCTTGTACCTAGAACTACGTCAGAAAATAGAAAATACATTCCCATTGGCTTTTTTACGGCTGATAATATCGTCAGTGATACTTGTCAAGCTATTCCGAACGGCGATTTATATTTATTTGGTATTCTTACTTCAGAAATGCACATGGCATGGGTTAAATATGTGTGTGGCAGATTAAAAAGTGATTATCGTTACTCAAAAGATATTGTTTATAATAACTACCCTTTTCCTGAAACTGCGACCGAAAAACAAAAACAAACCGTCGAGACTTGCGCTCAAGCTGTGCTAGATACAAGGGGAAAATATCCCGATAGTAGTCTTGCGGATTTATACGATCCTTTAACCATGCCTCCTGACCTGATCAAAGCTCACCAAAAACTTGACAAAGCCGTTGATTTGTGTTATCGTCCCCAACGCTTTACCAGTGAATTAAATCGTATTGAATACCTCTTTGAACTCTATGAAAAATTAACCGCTCCCTTACTCTCTACCAGCAAACAAAAAGCCAGGAAACGAAAAAATTCTCAATAACCGAAAATGCTTCAAGAAATTTTGCTTGTGCCAAGGCTCTGCCTTGGCACAAAATACTAAATCCGGTTATTAAAAACTGATTATTTATTCTCCCTCTTGCATGAGTGCCTCTCCTCATAAGTAGGGTTTGCGGCAAAAAGTTTTTCGTGGGGGCAGGGTGTGGGGTTTTACCGATTTTGAGGGGGTAAATTACCTAATTTTCAGGGAAAAAGTCCCGGAATTTTCCCCCCGATCACTCCCCGGTCCGGTAATTTTTGATGGGAAAAAAGTCTAAAAGTCTTATCCAGCAAGGTTTTTAGATTTATTCAGCCAGCCCTAATTACTGATTGGGTGTCACCTGATCGATAACCTTGAGAGTCCCATCATCCTTGACAGTCCAGACATCGTAACTACCGACCACATCGCCATTTTCATCGATATCCACATTGCCACTGGCTCCCTGATAGTTAATATCCTCGCCTTTGCGAATCATTTCCATGGCTTGACAAGCATCGGTTACTTCCGTCCCCGGACCGTTGGCCACCTCACGAATCTTGCTTTGAATCCCTTCACCAGTGTTAGATTTAGCCGCCTCGGCCGCTAACATCAATAAAACCGCCGCGTCCCAAGTATGGGGAACAAAAGCGGTGACATCCTTGCCGGTCTTTTCTTTCCAGAGAGTAGTAAAAGCACTTAAAGCTTGACCGTCGGCCCCGGGGACCGTGCCTAGGGACCCAGCAATAATTGACTTACCATCGGTTCCTTTCCCCACCTGTTTGGTGAAATCTTCCGAAAAAACCCCATCGGTGAGGAGGACGGTAACTCCTTTGGTCAATCCCTGTTTATAGGCCGCTTGCAGTAATAAACTGCCCGTTTCAGCGTAAAGGACTGCCGCTACAGCATCCGGTTGGTTAGCGAAGGCAGCCGCCGCTTCACTATCGAGAGTGGCAGCTTTCGGGTCATAACGGACGGGATTTTGCTTATTAGTGATAGTGCCGCCTAATTTATCGAAAGCGCTCACGAATTCCCGTTCAAATCCCACTCCGTAATCGTTATTGATCACGACGGTGGCCACATTTTGAAAACCCCTTTTCTTAGCTAGGACCGCTAAAGCTTGAGCTTGGTAGGTGTCCGGGGGAGCCGTCCGCGCCCAAAAACCTTGAAAATCGCCTTTTTTCGCCCTGTCAGTAAATACAGGACTGGTGCTACCCGGAGAGACTAACATAACTTTATTTCTCACCGCCACATCGACGGCTGCTCCTGAGACGCTACTGGCAAAGGAACCGATCACACCGGCTACTTTATCCACCTCCGCTAGTTTCGTCATCGCTGAAGCACCGGCGGCGGGATCGGTTTGGTCATCTTCTTTCACGAGGGTGACTGGTTTGCCATTGACTCCACCACAGGCATTGATAGTCTCTACCGCTAGGGCGGCTGCTTCGGGCATATTTTGACCAATAGCGGCTAAATCTCCGGTAATGGGCAGTAAAGCCCCTAATTTTAAGCCCTGATCCCCGGGGGCAGTGGTGGTGGGGCTAGAGGCGTTGTTATCTGGGGTTTGGGCATTATTACAAGCGGTTAAAAAATTAGCTAAGAGGCTGATGCTCAGGGTTAGGGCTAGGGGCGATCGAATATATCTCTGCATGGCGGTAAGATCAAGGATAAGTCAAGGTTGGAAGACTGAAAAGCCCGGACTGGGAAAATTCTAATCGATGTTAGCATTCTCGCCAAATCAAACAGGTTTCCATCTTAATTTAGATATTGATGGAAAAAATGACTAATTTGTTCGATTTATGCCGTCGGGTGTGGGAAGTTTTTTCAGTGATCAGTAAACAGTAAACAGTAAACAGTGAACTGAAAACGGTTCTTTTTGTTTGTGTTATGCAATGGAGGGGGTTATAAGAGATGAAACCCTTATAGAGAAAGACATTGATGCGATCTTTGTCAATTGTTTTCCCTCTCTAACGAACTAATCAATTAAGTCTCTTGCCAGATAAGTATTTAGTCGATTTATGCCCCCCGATCGAACCATACCAAGTAGCGAAGAACCCTGAAAACTCGCATCTGATAACTGGTAACTGATAACTGGTAACTGATGGCTGAAAACCCCACTCAGGAAGCTTTGGCTAAAATGGTCTTCTGGTTTAAAAACTGAATCGCCGTTTGGTATTGACTATCTTTTTCGGTGCCGATTTGCTCATAGGTGATCGGTTCCTGTGCCACCACTCGATCGGGCATAATTCCTAACTTATGAATATCATGGTGGGCGGGAGTTTCATATTTGGCCACGGTAATCGCTAATCCTGCCCCATCGGGTAACTCGAATAAGGACTGAATTAATCCCTTACCGAAAGTCTTTTCTCCCACTAAAACCCCCCGTTGATTGTCCTGTAATGCTCCGGCTAAAATCTCGCTGGCACTGGCGGTTCCCTGATTGACCAAAACGACTAAAGGCGCGTCAGTTAAAGCATTACCAGAAGCGGCAAAACTATCGGCAATTCCCTCACGATTAACCGTATAAACGATCGTTCCCTGATTAATCCACATCCGAGCGATTTCTATGCCCGCTTGCAGTAACCCACCGGGGTTATTTCTTAGATCCAAAATATAACCCTTGGCTCCTTGTTTTTGTAAATTCGTCACCGCTTCCGAGACTTCTTTGGCAGCGTTAGCACTAAATTGATTTAAGCGCACATAACCGATCGGCAAGGAACTAGAATTTTTATCTAAAACCGCTACCACTGGACTTAAAGAAATGCGTTGACGGGTTAAAGATAGGGTTTTTGGTTGACTTTTTTGATCGGGAAGAATGACTAAGGAAACTTCTGTTCCGGGAGTTCCGCGCATTTTGGCCGCTGCTGCATCGAGGGTTAAAGTAGTAGTATCGATGCCATCAATAAACAAAATGCGATCGTGGCTAGTCAAACCAGCAGCCTCAGCAGGAGAACCGGCAAGGGGGGCCACCACTTCTAAGTAACCATTGTCGGGATTGATATTAATTTGCAGTCCTACCCCCGATAATTCCCCCGTGGTGCTAATTTGTAGGTTATGGTATTGATCCGGTCGCAAGAGACGGGTAAAGGGTTCATCGAGAGTAGCTAACATCTGTTCGATCGCATTGTAGGCCGCCGTCCGATCGTTGAGGGGTTTTTTGATGAATTGTTCCCGCACCTGCCACCAGTTTTGATGATTAAATGTGTCATCATAATAAGATTGGTTGACTAATCGCCAAGATTGCAGTAGTAATTTTTGTTCTTCGCTAAAGGCGGCTGCTGTGGGTGTCCATGCCATCCAAGTTAGACAAAACCAAAATCCCACCAATAATCCCACCCACAACGATTTTTTTCTCATCTTGCTTCTCTTATAAATCAAGTGCTGATCTGCTGATTATTTTCAGTATAGTCTTTTCTCTGAAATCGATTCTTATCTGGCAACTCTTTCCCTTCAAGGCATTCCCATAAAAAAAGAGGGTAGTTATGGTTAACTACCCCAAAAAATTCTACTAGATCGGTGCCATTAAGCGATCGCTTAATTGTTCAGCTACTAGACAGCCACAACTTTTTTGCTGACTTGGGTTAATTGCCCTTTAGCATATTTGGCTGCGTAATCATCAAGGGACATTTGTTTGATTTTGCTGGCGTTACCGGCGGTACTAAATTGTTGATAGCGATCGGCACAAACTTTCTGCATATAGGTGATCGAGGGTTTCAAGAAGAAACGGGGATCAAACTCTTTCGGGTTGCTGAAAAGTGCTTCCCGAACTGCGGCGGTAATTGCTAAACGGCAGTCGGTGTCGATATTGATTTTACGCACACCACTCTTGATGCCTTTTTGGATTTCTTCCACGGGTACACCGTAGGTTTCAGGGATAGCGCCACCGAATTGGTTGATTAATTCGAGGAGATCTTCGGGAACCGAGGAAGAACCGTGCATAACCAAGTGAGTATTGGGTAAGCGGCTGTGAATTTCTTCAATGCGGCTAATAGCAAGAATTTCGCCAGTGGGTTTGCGGGTAAATTTGTAAGCACCGTGGCTAGTACCAATCGCTACTGCTAAAGCATCTACTTGGGTTCTTTCGACGAAATCCACCGCTTCATCGGGATCAGTTAACAGCATCGAGTGATCTAATTCCCCTTCAAAACCGTGTCCATCTTCCGCTTCTCCTTTACCGGTTTCTAAGGAACCTAAGCAACCGAGTTCCCCTTCCACACTAGCGCCGATCGAGTGAGCAACTTTTACTACTTCAGCAGTAACGTTAACGTTGTACTCGTAGGTGGCGGGAGTTTTGGCATCCGCTTCTAAGGAACCATCCATCATGACACTGGTGAAACCGTTACGGATGGCCGAGTAGCAGGTGGCGGGTTCATTACCGTGATCTTGGTGCATCACGATGGGGATATGAGGATAGGTTTCCACCGCGGCGGTGATCAAGTGACGCAGGAAGTTTTCCCCTGCATATTTGCGCGCACCGCGAGAAGCTTGCAGGATAACGGGGCTATCGGTGGCTGCCGCCGCTTGCATGATCGCTTGGATCTGCTCCATATTATTTACGTTAAAAGCGGGGATGCCATATCCGTTCTCAGCCGCGTGATCCAACAATAACCGCATGGGGACGAGTGCCATATCCTTTACTCCTTAATCTATTTCTTGTTTTTTGTCTCTTTAAATTCAAGAAAGTTAATTCTCTTACCTGTTAATCTTAAGATAGTTTTTACACTTTGACGATCCCCAAAAAAAATTTTTCCCAGTTTCGTCCTAAGATGACCACAATCTCCGTTGCGCTGGTCCTTTAAGTAGTTCGTGTGTATTAAATAGCAGCTGGGGAATCGGCAATTTTTCCGGGCAGCGAGGTAAACAATCACCGCATTCAGTACAATTATTCGCTTTGCGTCCGGGGAACCAATGACCGGCATTTTCCAGCATTCGATAGCGATACTGGCCAAAATCGGTCATTTCGTAAGCTACTGCCAGATTCCGCAGTCTCAACACTTCAGGGATATTAATATTTTCGGGACAGGGTAAACATTGATAACATTGGCTACATAAATCTGTAGCCAATTTATCGGTTAAATGTGTTTCTAAACGCTTAAAAACGGCAATTTCTGCCGCATCTAGGGGCTGATCTCCTTCGCATACGTTAATAATTGCCTCTAATTCCTCCGGTATCGCTGCCCCGACGCTGAGGGTATTAATGCGCGGATCGCTCAATAAAAAGCGATAATTTAGCTCTAGGGGTGAAAAAGGAGCGCATAATTCCTCTAGCTTCTTGGGAGGTCTGTGGAGACCACCTCCCTTATCAGCAGGGGAAATGATAAACACACCCATGTCCTTTCCTTGGGCTAAAGCGATCGCAGGTTGCTGTCTTTGCCAAAAAAAATAGTAATGGATATTGACAAAAGCGAAGAAATCTGTATTGATCGTCTCCAGAATAATTTCTAGGGGTGCATGGGTAGAAAAGCCAATATGACCGATTTTTCCAGCTTCTTGGGCCATAAAAACGGCTTTCATGCAGCCTTGCGGGTCTTTAATCCAGTTTAAATGCTCGCAGGTGTTAATACCGTGAATTGCTAGACAATCCAGGTAATTTAATTGTAATCGTTCTAGGGATTCGGCGATCGCTTTTTCCATAGTTTGGCGATCGGGAGTGGGAACCAATTTCGTAGTCAGATAAACTTGCTCCCGCACCCCTTGACGCTGCAGGTAGCGACCGAGAAAAACTTCGCTATTACCGTAACCTCTGGCTGTTTCTAGGTGATTAATCCCCAATTCTAGGGCGCGATCAACTGTTGCGGTAAACACCGACTCTGAGGACAAACAGCGCATTGTCCCCAGGGAAAACAGCGAAAATTGCCAATTAGTACGGCCAAATCGTCGATAACGCATTGATTCAGTTATCAGTGATCAGTGATCAGTTACCAGTTATCAGTTACCAGTGATCAGTTATCAGTTGTCAGCTTTTGAAGGCAAGAGGCAACAGGCACTCGTGCAAAAGACAGAATCTGACAATTCTCCTACCTAAAAAGAAGGTTATAAACTAAGCACATCAAAGCTTTTAGCTTAACCAATTAGGTCTTAGATTCGGCCCTTGTTATCAGTTATCAGTTAGAAGGTATTGGGGTGTGGGGTGTGGAGTGTGGGGAGAATAAAGCTGCCGACTGAAATTTCACTGATCACTAAAATCACCGCGACGTTGGATCAGGTCTGAGGGGCTAAGATTGGAGACGAAATTGCGAAAAGCTTGACGTTCCTCTTCATCCGCGTCACGATCGACAGGGATAGAAGCAGAAGCGATCACTTCTTCCATTACCCAGACAGGACTGTTGGTACGCAGAGCAATAGCGATCGCATCACTGGGACGACAATCGATTTCTTTTTTGACTTCGCCGCGCTGGAGACAGAGAACAGCATAAAAGGTATTATCTTGGAGAGAATGGATGATAATCTTTTCTAAATCCATGTCCCAAACTTTAAAAATATTAGCGATCAAATCGTGGGTGAGGGGACGAGGGGGTTTTTGTTGTTCGAGGACGGTCATAATGGCCTTAGCCTGATCTTGTCCGATGTAGATAGGTAGAGCGCGACGCTCGGAACCATCCTTGAGCAGTACAATGGGACTGCGAGTGATAGCGTCTAGGGCAATTCCAGCGACTTTCATTTCGATCATGACTATGGCTTCTCCAAGATAGAGATTCAGCTAGGGAAGGAGTGGGAAAGCAACCTGAGTAATATAGTGCTTAGTTACACTCACAGTATGCCCTAAGATGGCAGAGATTAGCCTCATCTTTAACGAAAAAAATACATCACCTGCCATCAGGCCTGAATCAGTGATCAGCTTTTTTCTCCCCACTCCGTTCTCCCCTCTCCCCACACCCCAACTAAATTACTTAATTTGTGCTACGATAACAGTTTTGGGATAAATTTAAATAGGAGCAGACTGTCTGTATGTCTCGTTATAGAGGACCGCGCTTGCGCGTTGTGCGTCGTTTAGGGGAATTACCAGGCTTAACCCGTAAAAGTGCCCGTCGTGCCTATGCACCCGGGCAACATGGCCAGGCCCGCAAAAAACGTTCAGAATATGCCATTCGTCTAGAAGAAAAACAAAAACTGCGTTTTAACTACGGTGTCAGCGAGAAACAATTAATTCGCTATGTCCGCAAAGCTCGCCGGGCTACTGGTTCCACTGGTCAAGTGCTGCTGCAACTCTTAGAAATGCGTCTGGATAATACCGTTTTCCGTCTCGGTATGGCTGGGACAATTCCGGGGGCGCGACAATTAGTCAATCACGGTCACGTCACCGTTAACGGTAGAGTTGTAGATATTGCCAGTTATCAGTGCCGTCCGGGTGATGTGATTGGAGTCAGAAATCAAGAGCGTTCCCAGGATCTAGTCAAAAGAAATATGGAATACCCCGGTTTAGCCAACCTGCCGAGTCATTTGGAATTTGACAAAAATACCCTTGTGGGCAAAGTTAATGGCGTTGTGGAAAGAGAATGGATTGCCCTCTCGATTAATGAACTGTTAGTAGTGGAATACTACTCTCGGAAAGTCTAGGAAAAAAGCCTTTTCCAGATACCTTGAGGACGCAAGTGGCAGCGTCCTTATTTTATCTCAAATGTCGGGGTGAAGACCCTCGCTTTTAGCGCGATGGGACGGGGCGGCTTTTAAAGGGGCGAAGTAATGCGCCCCGGGGTTCCCCTCATGAATGCTGACTTTGTATATAGGGTTTGCGGCAAAAAGTTTTTCGTGGGGGCAGGGTGTGGGGTGTGGGGTGTAGGGTGTGGGGTTTTACCGATTTTGAGGTGGTCAATTACCTAATTTTCGGGGAAAAAGTCCCGGAATTTTCCCCCCGACCACTCCAAGAAATGGCACTTTTTGATTTCAAAAAAGCCTAAAGATATTATCCAACAAGGTTTTTAGATTTATTCAGCAAGCCCTAAATAATCATCATTTTTTCTACCGCTAGGGCAGCGGGTGGGAGCGCCTCCAGCTTCGAGGTAACGCTGTCCTCCTCTAGCAGCAATTTCACCAATTTTTGCAGATTTTTATTGAATTTCTGTGGCTGTTTTCAAAGTCATTCATTTTTGTTATTCTCCATGATTTTTTAACCATTGAAATGAATGGAGTTCGATCATTTCTCATCTGGCAAAGCTAAAATTTCATCCCCAATTAAATCAGGTAAATTTTCGGTATGAACGTGCGAATGAGTAATTGAACCTGTTAATTCTGCCCAAATATCTCCCTTTTGGTCATCAGTTAGGTTTGATAATTTAAGTTGACTTAGTAAGAATAAAACCGTCTCGCATTCTTCACCTAATTCAGATAATAAGGTGGCTAAGGTGGGCTTGACTTTTCAGGGTTTTTCAATGTTTGAAATCATCGCTTATTTTCCTCTGTTTAATCACTTTTCTGCTCTAGATAAACTTTTTTATAAACCTTTAATTTCTCTTTTCCAGTAATCAATATTGTTTATTTCTCCTTGATAAGTATGAAGTTCTGGATTTTGTTTAAATTGTGCTTTTCTCTGGATAATTCTCTCAATGTCTTGTGAGGGGATGGCGGAAGTTTTTATAATAAATCTTTCTTCATCGGGGTATTCATTGATTTAAGGTATATTTAGAGTAATTTACGGAACTCTTCAATAGTTAAACCAGCATCTTGAATTATCCCACCCATTGTAAAAGCTTTGATGGGGTTATTTCGAGGAATGGTTACTTGACGTATTCCATCACTCATCACGATATGTTTACTCTGACGTATTATGTTAAATCCCGCTTTTTCTAAAGCGCGTACTGCTTTAAGATGATTAATACCAGCAAGTTTAGGCATATCAAAACTTATTAGCAGTTACTTCAATTTCTCTTATTTCGACACCATGCAACCTATCTTTTAATGCTGCTAAATAATCCTCAATAGCATCTTGAATATTAAGGAATGCTTCTTCTTCTGTATCACCCTCAGACCAACAACCAGGTAAAGCAGGTACGCAAACGCTTATCCCTTCTTCAGACCGATAAATAGCAATTTGGTATTTCATTTTTTGTATATACAATATTTGCTTTTCTGCATCATTATAACATTAATATTATCACAATCGCAAAAACCCTAATAATTTCGTAAGAAAACCTCAAATGTCGCAGTTTGAAAAAACTCCGAAACACTTTATATGCTATAACTTACAAGTTGCAGCGAGAGAAACTTCATCATTAGGTAAATAATAGTCGTCCTTTTGGTTCAGGAATGACTCGTTCTAGTTGTTTTGCAGTTTCAATCCATTCTTGAATAACAAGTTCAGCATTTTGTACAGCTTCTTGATAGGTTTCTCCATCTGCCATACATCCTGCTAATTCTGGAACTTCAACAATAAAAGCTTGATCTTCCTCACTCCAATAAATAATTAATTCATAGCGAATTTTCATCTTTCCCTCCTAATTTATATTTTAAAATTAGATTACGAATTTGTTTGACTTGATAAGTTGTGTAGGTTGGGTTGAACAGAGTGAAACCCAACAATTATAGGCTTTGTGTTGGGTTTCGTGCCTCAACCCAACCTACTACTACTACTGAACCAGAGAACAAAGAATCATCATAACATTATTGATCATCTGGCAAAGCTAAAATTTCATCCCCAATTAAATCAGATAAATTTTCGGTATGAACGTGCAAGTGAGTAATTGAGCCTATTAATTCTGCCAAAATATCCCCTTTTTGGTCATCAGTTAGGCTTGGTAATTTAAGCTGACTTAGTAAGAATAAAACCGCCTCGCATTCTTCACCTAATTCAGATAATAGAGTGGCCAAGGTAGAGTTGACTTTCAAGGGTTTTTCAGTGTTTGAAATCATTGCTTATTTTCCTCTGTTTAATCGCTTTTCTGCTCTAGATAAACTTTTTTCTAAACCTTTAATTTCTCTTTCCCAGTAATTAATTAAGTTTTTATCGGGGGATTCTTTTTGTTTCTCATTGGCAATTTTTTGATGATGGTTCAGAATTTGATAACGAATGCTTTCAACAGATTTACGAAATTTCTTTTTTGACAAGTATTTACTCCTAACTTGCGCTGGTTAATATCTATCGTAATTATAAACCATAGATTATGTAGGGGAAAATGGCATTTACCCTCCTGGGGTGACGGTGACAGGTATCGAATCGCAAAAACCCTAATAATCTCGTAAGAAAACCTCATAAGAGCGGAGTTTGAAAAAACTGCGAAACGCTTTATATGCTACAATTTACAAGCCGCAGTGCGAGAAGAGAGTCGTATACCCCTCCGGCCCACACCCCACCCCACATTCTTTCCCAGCCTGACGCATAAAATCCACTATTCACTAAAATGGGGAGGTGTCCCTGAGGTGCCATCGATGGTGCCCAGATTAACTGTTTATAATAATCTTGCCATTCACCGTTCTTTCGCCAGCCCACTGCGTCTCCAAAACGTTTATAGGTTTCCCCATCAAAGCTTCCAGGGGTATTCCCTGTCTGCTTATAAATCCGCAATTGCACAGAAAAGCCAAACTTTCCCCCAGAAGCTTTTAACCATTCTTGATTCAACATTCGCAAATCCTCACAGGCAAATTTGTTGATTGATTCTTCATCTAGATATCTTTCTTGTTGTCGATTAGCAGCAGCTAGCATTAAATCCGAGGTTTTTTGATCCGCCTCTTTCCATTTCTTTTGTTGTAGGAGTTCTCGTAGCGTTGTATAGTCCACGCCGGTGGTTGAGGAGATGAGGGTCGATCGTGGTTGGGTGGGTGGTGTTGGTTGTGGCGTGACCACGGGCGATGGGGTAACAGGGGGAGGACTGAACGGAGGAGGCGATACTACAACAGTTTGCTGTGGATTGAGATAAAACTCATCCCCTTCTAAATTCCCTTCTGTCCAAGGTTGTTGGACTGCGTTTGTTTTTTCCTTAACTGATGTGCTGACCCGCCGAAACATCAACTGCACATCTATATTAGGTTTCTTGATATTTTCCAGTAATGCCGACGTAAAGGGAGAATTGCGCTGTCCTACCCCATCTGCCGCCGTATTTCCTTCCCTCGTCGCGTAGGCAATAATAATGCCACTGGGAGGAGAAACAGCCGTCAATCCCCGAACATTGCTACCCCGACGACTCGATCGCCACCGCCGATAAAACGGATTATCCCGACAGGCATCAATAATAATAATATTGACCTGATTTCTAGCTTCTTCCATTGCATTCAGCACCTTACCCAAAGCAACCGCCTCATAACGGGCATCTTTCTCATTCAGGAGTTGTGCCTTGAGGGGAATTAAATAATTTTCTCCTTCTACCTGTACCCCATGTCCCGCATAATAAAAGACACCCACGCCACCCTTACGCAATTGTCGGCTGAAATCGTCGATCGCATTTTCCATCGATCGCAAATCCTGATTTTGCAACAACGTCACCTCAAAACCCAACTCCCGTAACGCCTTCGCCATATCCGTCGCATCATTAACAGGGTTAGATAATGCGCCTTCCTCATAGTTCGCATTGCCAATCACCAAAGCCACTTTGGGTTGTTTTTGCGCCATTAATTGAGGATCGATCCCCTTCAATTGCCCTTGCAGAGATGGCGATCTAAAACCCCCATCCTTCGCCAAAATGACGGTTTTGGGGGTCGTATTAGTAGCAAACCCCGCAAAAGCTATTACGGCTAAACCAGCAGTAACAGAGATAAAAGAAATCGGTTTCAGAGGCAACATAGAACAAACTCAGCGATTTTTAAACTCAATGGCAATTTACTCGATCTCTCCAATGTAAATCGTCATTTTTGCCGACGAGTTCAAGAGAATCTTTTTCACTCCGTGGGGTTTATTCTGGGTGTCTTCTAACAATCGTTCTCGCCCTTGAGGACTCATTGTGGCTAGAGCGATCGTCGCTTGTCTGGGAGGATTTCCCAGCTTCAAGGCCGGAATGGGCAAATCTGGCAATATTTTACTTCCTCGGAACTTAATCGGCAGAGGCTTTCCTGTAATCCAGACATCACCCTCAAATGCGATCGCCTTAACTTGTGTCAACGGAACCTTTTCCGAATAACCCTCAGCCGAAAGCGTCAAACTTGTTTGATTAAAAGCTGTTAATTGACCCGTCAGAGAAGCCCCCTGTTTCCTCGTCACCGTCGCCTTATCCGGCACCGCCACTTCTAAAACTGTTCCCTGACTCCGCGCGGAACCCTGCCACCCGGCCCAATGCCCCTCACTCGCCACCCCCAGCCACAGCAAAGCGAAAATACTCCCCTGCAAAATAGTCTTCTTCACCGGATTAACCCCTCTATATCCAGATAAATAAGAAATGATAGAATCCTAACACCTCTTTTCTGCGCTCACAACTAGGCTGTTTGTCATGGCTGAACCCCAGACCACCCCCGAATACAATCCCCTCGGCAAACTCCTCGGTGTGCTGGCTTTGTTAGCCGCCGGCCTGTACTTTACCGGATGGACTTATCGCTGGACTTACTTCAGTTTTTTTCAACTCGAAGTCACTACCCTTAACCTGCCAGGCGAATCCTTTTATCTTGCCGCCTTCCAAACCTTTTTCGGGGAACCCCTCGCCTTCCTGAGAACCATTCTCGTTTTGGGTGTGACAGTCTTAGCTATTCTCGTCACCCTGCACTGGGGCCAAAAATGGGGCAGTAAATACCTGCGAAGATTGCCCTTTACTTTCAATGAAGCCCAGACAAAGATTCTTAACTTTTTCGCCTCTCTGCTGAATGAGCTAATTATCGTCCTCTTTATCCTCACCGCCCTCTTTTGGCTGGCCCGTTGGCAAGCCCAAGCCGATGCTTGGAAAGATGCCGTCAACGAAACCTCTTCACTGCCCGTCGTCACCCTTCTGATGTCCAAAAATGCCGCTTTAGGACGCAAACTCGATAACCCCCTCGATAACCCAACTGACTTGCGGATCATCGGCGATCGCAAAGCCTACGATCTCCTCCTCGGTCAAGAACTCACCGACCTGAGCAATTCTAACAAACCCAGAGTTTGGCGACTTCTCCTCAAACAAGACGGTTATCGAAAATTTGGGTTAAAACCCCGTCCTTTTAGAGATTTTTTCGACTTGTTCAAAGTGGCCGGAGGGCATTCGGACACTCAAAATGGACGTGGAGGAAAGCGTAAGACTTCTGTTAAAGAAGCAGCATCCCGTGAAGCGTCAACCCCATTGACGCGACCATTCTAAAAAGGTGGCGTGGTGAGGAATCGCCGTCCGTTTTACGGCGGCGAGGATGTCAAGCCTATATTTTCCCCGCCTTACCGAAAAAAGATTCCCGGTTGACCATTCCCGTGGCGATCGTTTATGAAAAAGATAATGGTGTTCAGCTAACCATTCTCAATGCCTCCCCGTCTCCACGGTAAAATAGGCAATGCTCACCCTAGTCATGCAAGACGTAAAATTTCCCAGATTTTCGGACATTCTCGCTAACTACTTTTGTAGGTCTTCATTGGCCCGAAAAATCGCTTCTTGACCACCACTAGAGGTCACAAAACCCATAAAAGCTTTGACCGCTTCACTAGCAGGTTCTTTGTAAACGTAGTAAAGGGTACGCTGCCAGGGATAATTAGGTTCACTGGGTAAAATTCCCTCAATAGCGAGCGCCCTGACGGTTGTTTGGTTGGCAATTTGGCTATAGGTGGCGTAACTAATGCCATTCAGTCCCAAAACTCGCAAAATTGGGGTGGTGGCATCCCTCACCATCATTTGAAAATTAGTTCCTGTACCAAATTCTGCCCCTTGCAGGACTTCCTGACGAAAACTTTGATAAGTGCCACTAATGGGAGGACGATTAATCACTTGAATAGTAGCAGTAGAACCGCCCACCTCCGACCAAGAAGTGATTTTTCCGGTAAAAATATCTTTAACTTGGGCAGTGGTTAACCCTCCCGCAAAGGGGTTTTTTACTCCCACCACAATAGCGATCGCATCTCGAAAGATCGGACTAGAAGCCAGTCCCTGAGAGCGTTCCGACTCGGTTAAAGGTCGTGACACCGCCGCAATATCGATCGCCCCCCGGGCTACTTCCTCTAATCCGATATCAGATCCTTGAGCATTTGTCAAGACCTCTACCCCCTGAAATTTGGCAGTTAAAGCGGCTTTTAAGGCTTGATTAATCTGTACCATACTGGTAGCGCCGTTAATGCGAATTGTCGTGCCACTGGGAATAGAAGTCGGTGGGGCAAAACTGACCACTCCCTGGGGTGAGGGGGGAGGAGGTAAGGGAGAGGAGGTGCTTCCCGATGTTGGGGGTTTTTGCGGACTTTTGCCGCTGACACAGAGAAAGAATTCTTGACCTGCGGCACATTGACTTTGCAGCCAGAAGTAACCCCCACCTAAAATGCCCGCAGTGGATAAAAGAGCGATTATTAAAGCAGTTGTTTCGTTTTTTTGAGACATAATTATTCAGTGAGCGGTGATCAGTTAGGGGATTTGGGGAGATGGGGATTTGGGGAGATGGGGATTTGGGGAGATGGGGAGATTTCAGCTAAATTCCCCACCCCCCCACTACCCCAACACCTAACACCTAACACCCCACTACCTCACTACCCCATCATTTGCTGACATTAGGGGGTCGATCGCCTCCACATCGGTGATCAATGGAAGTTTCGATGATATTATCTTAGTGCATGGAAATCCACTCTTGATTTAGGACTGTATATCATGACCCACGCACCTATATCCCCAGTCGTGCTGGTTATCCTTGATGGTTGGGGTTATCGCCCGCAAAGGTCGGATAATGCGATCGCAATGGCGAAAACCCCGATTATGGATAGTCTCTGGGAAGTGTATCCCCACACCTTAATCCGCACCTCCGCTAAGGATGTAGGCCTACCAGAAGGACAGATGGGCAACTCGGAAGTTGGCCACCTGAATATCGGAGCGGGGCGAGTTGTACCACAAGAATTAGTACGAATTTCCGATGCGATCGAAGATGGTTCGATTCAACAAAATCAGGCTTTATTAAAACTCTGCGGGGAGATTCGCCCCAAAAAAAGCAAATTACACCTAATTGGTTTATGTTCTGAGGGGGGAGTCCATTCCCATCTCGCTCACTTACTGGGATTATTAGACTTAGCGAAAGTGCAAGGGATTAGCGATGTCTGCATTCATGTCATCACCGATGGTCGCGATACCAATGTCACCGACGGGATGCTCGCTATTAAACGGATTCAAGAACATATTAATAAAATCAGTCTCGGTCGCATGGTGACTCTCAGTGGCCGTTATTATGCCATGGATCGGGATCACCGTTGGGATCGGGTCGAAAAAGCTTATAACGTTATGACCAGTGATCAAGGTATTGACGGGCGATCGATCACGGAAGTATTACAGGCATTTTATGACCAAAATATTACCGATGAATTTATTCTCCCCACTAGGATTGCACCGGGGGCGATCGAAGCGGGCGATGGGGTGATATTCTATAATTTCCGTCCCGATCGAGCTAGACAGTTATGTTATGCCCTGACTATGCCCGATTTTGAAGATTTCGATCGAGATTTAATTTCTCCGCTTAGTTTTGTCACTTTCACCCAATACGATCCGAAATTACCGGTAGATGTGGCCTTTGCTCCCCAGAATTTAAATAATATCTTAGGACAGGTGATCGCTCAACAGGGATTAAAACAATTTCGTTGTGCAGAAACCGAAAAATATCCCCACGTCACCTACTTTTTTAATGGGGGATTAGAAAAACCTTTTGAGGGAGAAGTGCGCGAATTAATTCCTAGTCCGAAAGTCGCCACCTATGACCAAGCTCCGGCCATGTCGGCAGCCGCGGTGACAGCAGCGGTCTCTGCGGCGATTGAACAGGGGATCTATAGTCTCGTGGTGGTCAATTACGCTAACCCCGATATGGTGGGTCATACGGGCATTTTAGACGCGGCAATGAAAGCAGTGGAAACGGTGGATCTATGCTTGGCTAAGTTGTTAAGTAGCGTCAATAAATTGGGGGGAACAGTGTTAATCACCGCGGACCACGGTAACGCTGAAACGATGGTGGATGAGTCGGGTAATCCTTGGACGGCCCACACGACTAATCCCGTTCCTTTAATTTTAATTGAAGGGGAAGGGAGAAAAATACCGGGCCACGGTGGCGATGTGCAGCTGCGGGATGATGGTCGTTTAGCCGATATTGCCCCCACTATCCTCGAAATTCTCCAAATTCCCGTCCCGATAGAAATGACTGGGCGATCGCTGATTAAACCGGCCGAGGTGGAAATTAAAGCCAGTCGCACTCCCGTCCGAATCTCGCTTTAACAGGTAAAAAGTCAATAAAGGGGAATTTTATGCTGAAAACCATCGAAGGTGTTTATCGAGATGGACAAATACACCTAACCGAGTTACCCAATGATATTAGCGATCGCTCACAAGTGCTGGTGACTTTTCTCGATCAAATCGATCCTAGTAAGCTCAGACAACTGATGGAGTATTTAGAGAGCATCGAGGGGATTCAGCAAGGTTTTGAGGAGATCAACTCTGGTAAAACCCGTCCTCTTGCCGATTTTGCCCAAGAAATGGCCGAAAAATATGGTATTTCAGGTTGAAATTACCGCAACTGCCACGGCACAGATCGAAAAAGCCTATCGCTGGTATCGAGGTTATAATGCTGAGTTTGCTGACCGTTGGTTTCGAGGATTAATGAATGCTATTGCGACTCTGCAAGAGAAACCAACTCGTTGTGCTTTAGCGCTCGAACAGAGGATTTTTCTACCCAAAGAAGTCCGACAACTTTTTTATGGGAAAGGTAAAAATGTCTATCGAGTGCTTTTTACAATTAGAGATAGTACGGTTTATGTGTTATCGAAAATTTGGGTTAAAACCCCGTCGTTTTACGACGGCTTTTCTTGATCTTTAATATAGCACCTAAGAACTTCCAGGGTTGCACCTCCTACAGAAGAAACAAAATAACTAGGAGACCAAAGAGCATCTTTCCCATAGGGTTTAGGATAGCCAGCTTGTCCATACCTGCGACTAGAAACC
>VYLN01000023.1_pt1 | contig 46992 bp, 41 predicted proteins | sample 5109471 | NCBI WGS metagenome assembly VYLN01 (sample SAMN12291806, study PRJNA351875) | freshwater metagenome | isolation source: freshwater lake | place: USA: Michigan, Lee Lake | collected 2013-08-06 | reverse complement strand
GCACTCGCCCCGCCGCCGTTCACCGAAGCCTTGAGGCCCCGAAGGGGCCACGGCCTGTAGCCACGGGTGCAGCGCAGCCCGCCCTAAGGCGGGCGCAGCGCAACCCGTGGAAGCGAGACGCACAAGAGACACCTGCCCCGGCGGGGCAGAGGATCAACGTGCGCTTGCGAGGCCGGAGAGGTAGTCGTAGGCTTCGAGGATCATGTCACCTTCGCCGCCGCGCTCCCAAGCGTTGCCGTCATCGCCGCGTTGGTCTTCGGCGATGTACCCGGTGCCGGTGAAGGTGCTGAGCATGTACTCGACGTCGGCGCGGGCGATGCCGTAGAGGATGAAATACGCGGCATCGAGTTCAGCGCGAAGTTCAGCCCGTTCCTTTTCCTTCCAGATATGCACGCCATCACCCCGGCTGCCCTTGAAGTCGCAGGCTTTGGCGAGCGGGATTATGTCTTCAGCGGTGCACGAGAGTTTGAGGACGCGCTCGCTGATCCAGTGCTCGAGAGTTTCCTTCTTTGTCCACGGGCACCTGTCGGCGTAGGTGTCGGGGGGGAGCGTCGGGATCTGATACACCACAAAGTAATTCAAGTGCTGATTACCGACCTTCTGCCTGGCGACGTAGTCGTAGCAAAGGGCATTGAGGTTGGCGAGTAAACAGCATTCCAACTTGGGAGAATGAGGTACACCGAAGACCGCGAGGGGCGCCGAGTTGACCGCTCCAACCCGCGGAACCATCGCGGCAATCATTGTGCGCGTGTTCGTCGTCGCTGTAACATCCTTGTACGCGACGAACCAGTCACGCTCTCGTCCCGCGAGTGCCGCACTCACCTCGTCTTGCGAGACCCACCACCTGGGACTCACGCTAAACTCGGGATTGGCATGCTGCACAAGCGAAGTTTCGGCCTTCTGGCCTTGGCGCACCCAGTTCTCATCCTCGACGATGACGCTCGCGGCCCGGTGATCGAACGCCTGCACCATCTTGGCTTCGTACAGGGGCAGGGCACGCTTCTTGCTTTTGACGTAGACGTTGCCCGACAGGGCGTAGCCATTCTCCTGCCAGTACGCTGCATCCTTGAAGTATTCGGCGTCGTTGGTCTGGTGGAACATTGTGAAGAACTTGATTCCCCACGGATTGCCGCCTTGCTTGCGGTTCTCGTCGATCAAGATGGGCACGCGCTTGTAGATGGCGCGAGTGAGGTCAGCGTCCCTGCGGGTGCGGAAGATCGGGCAGGTGCGCGTGTTGGGGTTCAGCAGTTTCATGTCGGCTGCGGTGAGGGGGATGTGCCGCTGCTTGTTACTCGCCGCCACCTCTTCGATGCTGCGGGCGAAGAACACGAAGTCGGCCTGAGGAGTCGTGCGGGCACCGCCACCGAAGATAATTGTGCAAAACTTCTGCGATCGGTGCACATCCGCAAAATCGCCCTCTTTGTTCTCGAAGTCGTAGAGCGACGTTAACCGGGATTCCTCCACAAGCGAGTTGAAGAATCCGCGGCATGTCAACTCCGTTGAAATCCCCGACGGTACCACCAACCCAACCATGCCTGCAGGCGCGACGATCGAGCGGGCAAGTTCGGCGAACAGCATGTACAGGTTGATGTCGCCCTTTCCGGTAAGCGGATACCGGTTTCCTTTCCGGGCGTAATCCAGCATTCTCTGGGCGCGTTCGCGCGCCAGCTCGTACGCCGCGTGCAACTCCGGGTTGACCTTGGGCATGGCGGCGATGCGTTTCTTGCGTTCCGCCGCGCTGACGGCCTCAGCGGTTTCCGGGTCGGTCAGCGAGAAGAACTGCCGATCCTCAAGCTTAACCCGCTCCCACGGCGGATTGCCGATCACGCAGTCAAAGCCCGCGCGATCGCCGTGTCGGCCGAAGACCTCCGGGAACGCGCTCGCCCAATCGAGCGCCAGCGGCCTGCCCTCAGCGTCGTGTCCCGCGACGGTGGGATCATCCACGAGTGAGTTGCCCCTTACGATGTTCTTCGAGAGGTCGCGGAGCGTGCGGCCCTTGCGGGCGGAGCGAATCCACAACGCTAGCTGCGTGATTTCCACTCCCTCGGCGGATAAGTCGACGCCGTGGAGGTTATCAGAGAGGATACAGTCGGGAATCGAATCCCGCAGGAAGCGGGCCTCGTCCTCGCGCGGGTTCTCGGCGAGGATCAGGTGGCCGACCACTTCGGAGTAATGGCCGTCAAGGGCGTCATAGGCGCGGATCAGGAACGCGCCGCTGCCACACGCGGGATCGACGATTTTTAATTCTCGCAGCGCGGCGAGGCACGCTCGCCAATACCCGGCATGGTACCTGCCTTTGGCGTCCTTCCCGGTATCGCGGTCGACCCTGTGCATGGCGGCGAGGGCCGCAAAGCGGTCCTCGACCAGCACGTCGATGGTTCGATTCACAAGCAGGCCCGTGAAGGCCGGGGGTGTGTAGTAAGTCCCCATGCGTTTGCGCTGGGCGGACTTCGCCATAGCGGGCGGCTTATCCACGTCGCCCGTGAGGGCGAACGCTCCGCCCACACGGAGTTTCTCTAGTTCAGTAATGGAGCGTTCGAAGAGGTGGCCCAAGACCTCCACGTTGACTTCCTGCGCAAAGTCGTACTTGCCGAAGCCCTGCAAGGAGTTGGCGAAGGGCGCATCGGCCAGTTCGAGGTCGTCCACCTCGGGATCGTGCCGGAACAGACCGCCGTTGAAGCCCACGTCCAGGTCGAGTTCCCTGCCCCCTTTGTCCACGAGTCGAAAGAGGCCGACGAAGTTCTGCCAGCGGGGATTGGTTGCTTTCGAATACGCGGAGACTTGCGTCGCGGCACGCTCCAAGGTTTGAGGTGGAAGCAGGCCGCGATCCTCGCAGAAGGCTATGAAGACCACGCGGTCCAGCAGTTTCTGGGCCACGCGGATCGCGACGTCGAGCGGCTTGGATTGCTCGTGCACCAAGTGAGAGATGAGGCGGTTGCGTTGCTCGCGATAGGACTTGTAGAGGTTTTCGCCGACATCTTCCTGCGTCTTGCCAGTGCGTTCGAGCAATTCGAGCGTGGGCGCTTTGGTCACCGCCCTGCTGGGGAACAGCGAGGACTTCTTGAAGAGCCAGTAGAACTCGTTGAAGGTCTCGCGATCGCGCATCTGCTGGAGCGTGAACTCCTGGTAGGCCCGCTGGGTCTTGTTGCGGTGGTACAGACGGATCACCGAGAAGTTGGAGACAATCGCCCACGGACACTCGGGCAGAGCCATGAGGTAGTCCCACGCCTGCTGGACGGCGCTGCGCGCGTTACTCTTGTCGCGGTCGAGGTCGGTTTCGGCGTCCTTCAGTTCGATGATCGCAATTGGCGAGTGCGCCCCGGGAAAAAACCCGAGCGCCCCGTCCACTGGCCCGACGCCGGGAACGTGGTATTCTCGCTCGACTCCGTAGCCGGTCGGGTTGTCGGTCTTGGTCTCGTATTGCAACGCGTTACCGAATACCGTGTTCAGGAAGTCCGCATTTGCGCTGGTTTCCTTGATCCTCGCGAGTTGACCGCTTGTTTCGAGGTCGGCCCACTTCATCAAGGTCGCGTACGCGGCGTCCTGATCAGGCCCCTTGTGCCTAGTTTCGGCCGCTTCTTTTTCGAGGAGCGACGCGAGGAAAAGGGAATCATGCTTTCGGAGCCGAAGCGAACCCGCAATGTTGAGTCCCGGAATGTGCGGGTGTGTCGCTAGCTTGGTTCGCTTTTCTTTTGCCATTGAGCCTCCGTGTGAAACAGTCGGCAAGACGATAGCGAGCCTCCCTAGATTGTCACCCTGCACCCCCGCGTCGCTTTTCGCCGGGGCTGCCGCCCCCGGCACCCCCGCTCTGTATATAGATGCGTCGGGGGCGGCGGGGGGCGGGAGGTGCGCAACCTTTTCCTCTTCTCTGCGCTCTCTGTGCTCTCCGTGGTGAAATTGTCTTTCGTGTCTTGGGTCTTTCGGTGCTGGTGCGAAGGTGCCCGGCACGTGGGGTGGGGCGGAGCGTGGGTAGGAGGGGAAGGGGTCGGCTCGGAGTGCCGACGTACCCAAAGGGTGCGCAACCTTTTCCTCATCTCTGCGTTCTCTGTGCTCTCCGTGGTGAAATTGTCTTTGCTGGCTTTGGTTTTCGTCTTCCTGCGTGAAGTCGCTCTGTTTGCTGGCCGACGAATTTTCGTCGGGCCTGCGGGCGTGCCTGGGCGGCGGGGCGGTTGCGGGTTTGGTCCTGTGCAGCGTGCATGAGGACTTGTGAGTGAGCCGTCAAGATTCGCGCGTTTCTGGTGCGCTCCGTGCGGGGCGGCGAGGGACGCAAAGTAAGCGTTGGCCCAGCCAACCAGAAAGGCTCATCATCATGGCAGACTATTTGCCCGGTCCGGACGCTGACTATCAGGCGTGGGTTACGAACTTTGTCACCTACGCCAACGCCAACTTGGCCGCGTTGGGATTGACGGCGGCGGACTTGACGGCTGTCACGACCAATCAGACGTTGTTCAACACGGGCTTTGCGGCTCACATCACGGCCAAGAACGCGGCCCAGGCGGCGCGGCGGAGCAAAGACGAGGCCCGCGCGGGGCTGACATCGGCGGTGCGGCCGCTGGTGCGCCGGTTGCAGGCTTCTTCGCAGGTGAGCAACGCCGAACGCGATGCGTTGGGCATTACTGTCGCGGAGGAGCCTACGCCCATCGGTCCGCCCACGACTGCTCCCATTTGCAGCATTGAATGCGGAGCCCGTTTGCAGCACACGCTGCGCTTTGCGGATGAAACCACGCCCTCGCGGAAGGCCAAGCCCGCGGGCGTGCTGGGTTGCGAGATCTGGCACTACATCGGCACGACGCCGCCCGCCGGCGCGGAGCAGTTGCGGTTTGTCGCGGTCGATACGAGTGCGCCGTTTACGGTGCCGTACACCAGCGCCGATGCGGGCAAGACCGCGTACTACTGGCTGCGGTGGGTTTCTCCCACGGGCGAACGCGGGCCGTGGGGCGAGCAATCGCAGGCGACCATCGCGGCGTAAAGGCAGGTTCACCACAAAGACACGAAGTACACAAAGAAAGACAGGGAAGCCAGTGCGCGAGCGCTGGCTTCTTTATTTGCGATGTCAGGCTTGCGGGCCAGCATCATGGATGCTTCTCCGCGTCGCTCTGACATCCTCCGCCCCTCTGCGACCGGGCTTGTTTCAGTCTTCGATTGTGCCCACCACTTCGCCCAGGGAGATCGTCCGCGCGCCGGGGCGTTCGCACAGGCCGCGCATGGTGACTTCGTCGCCGGCTTGGAGGAAGGTGCGTTGTTCGCCCGTGGGGAGTGTGAGGGGGATGCGGGGTTTGGGTTTGCCCGTGGAGGCGTCGTTGCCGTCCCAGGTCAGTTCGAGCAGGCAGCCTCGGCTGGATTTGTCGGGGCCGGAGATGGTGCCGCTGGCGAGGAGGTCGCCGGGCAGGAGGTTGCAGCCGTTGGAGGTGTGGTGGGCGATGAGCTGCGCGAAGGTCCAGTACATGTGCTTGAAGTTGCCGAGGCTGATGCGCTGGGCGGGGAGGTTTTTGTCGGCCATTTGCTTGGTGCGAAGGAGGACTTCGAGCTGGATGTCAAAGCCGCCGCCGCGCTGATCATCTTCGCTGAAGAGGTACGGCAGCGGGCGTGGGTCGCCAGCGGGGCGTGGATCGAGGGCGCAGCGGAAGGGCTCGAGAGCTTCGAGCGGGACGATGTAGGGAGAGATGCTGGTGGCGAAGTTTTTGGCCAGGAACGGGCCCAGGGGTTGGTATTCCCACTTTTGCATGTCGCGGGCGGACCAATCGTTGACGATGCACAGGCCAGCGATGCGCTCGCGGGCGTTGGCGATGGCGACGGGCTCGCCCAGTTCGTTGACGTCGCCGATCACGGCGCCGAGCTCCAGTTCGTAGTCGAGCATTTTGCAGGGGCCGAAGGATGGGCCTTGGGAGGGATCGTTGTCGGGCGGGCTTTGCTGGCCTTTGGGGCGTTTGATGGGCGTGCCGGAGGGGACGATGCTGCTGGCGCGGCCGTGGTAGCCGATGGGGACGTGCTTGTAGTTCGGCAGGAGCGGGTTGTCGGGGCGGAACATGCTGCCCACGTTGGTGGCGTGATGGATGCTGGCGTAGAAGTCGGTGTAGTTGGGGACCAGCATCGGGATGAGAAGCTGCGTTTCATCGATTGCGGTGAGGCACTTCTCGCGCAGGCGGCGCTGGGACTGGCCGCCCGGTGGGCCTTCGAGGAGGAACTGCTGGATTTGGCCGCGCAGTTCGCGGCGTTTGGCCGCGGGCAACCCCAAGAAGCCGTTGAGCATGGGCATTTCGAAGGCATCGCAGACGTCGTGGTCATGGTGATCGGCGTCGCCCAGCACGTTGGCTTCGTGGAGCATGTTGAGATTGACGATGGAGTCGCCGATGCGCACGCCCAGTGATGGATACTCGTCTTCGAGATCGAGAAAGACGCAGTAGGGGAGGCTTTGGATGGGGAAGAGCGTGTTGTCGTTCGCGCCGGGGACCCAGGTGCGGAGGGCGGGATTGGTGGTGTCGTGGGCAGATTGGTTTGTGGCCATGGCGGAGCGTACGGCGGAATTGCGGCGATATTGTGAGGCATGCAACAGCCGCTTCGCATCGTGCTTGCAACGGGAAACCCGCACAAGGTGGAGGAACTGCGCGCGATTTTGAGTCAGGTGGCGGGTGTGGAGGTGGTGGGGCTGGGAGATGTGGGCGTGGTGACGCAGGAACCTGAGGAGACCGGAGCCGACTTTGACGAGAACTGTGCGATCAAGGCCTGCAGTTACGCGCAGCAGATGGGGGCTTTGTGTCTCGCCGATGACAGCGGCTTGGAAGTTGACGTGCTGGATGGCCGGCCGGGCGTGATCAGCAGTCACTACGCGACGGAAGGCAAGGAAACCGGCGCGAGCCGAGCCGAGCGCGACGCGGCGAACAACGCGCGGGTGCTGCGGGAGATGGAGGGTGTGGAAGAGGCGAAGCGGTCGGCGAGATTTGTGTGTGTGATGAAGTTGGCTGTCCCAGGTGGAACGGGCTTTCAGCCCGTTCCCAAAAAAGCCCTTCGCGACCATGCTCCAACATTTCTCCACCGCTACCGCCGCAACCTGCCACACTGGGAAATAGGCGGTCGAACGTACTTCGTGACGTTTCGTTTGCGAGAAGGCGAACTCTCACCCGATGAACGACGAATCGTGCTCGCCGCGTGCAAGCACTGGCACGGCGAACGCATGCTGCTTGACTTGGTGGTTGTGATGCCTGACCACGTACACATGCTGGTGTCGCCTTTGGCCAAACCCAATGGCGAGTGGTGGGCGCTTGCTGGGCTGCTCCAGAGCATCAAGGGATATTCGGCGAAAGTCATCAATGAGCATCGCGGCACGAGTGGTGCGGTGTGGCAGGATGAGTCACATGACCGGATCGTGCGTGATGAGGATGAGTTTTATGAGAAGTGGAGGTACATTACTTTCAACCCGATGCGGGCGGGGCTGGTGTCGAGGCATGGGGTGTATGAGTTTTTTGAGGGAGGTTTGGGGAACGGGCTAAAAGCCCGTTCCACCGTTTTGATGACCACGATGGGTTCGTTTGATGGCCGCATCGGTGTGCCGCCGGCGGTGCCGCGAGGGGCGAATGGGTTTGGGTATGACCCGTTGTTTCTGGTCGCGTCGGACTTTCTGCGTACGGGGGCCGAGTTGCCCAGTGATGAGAAGAACGCGCGGTCTCATCGAGCGATGGCGGCGAAGGCGATGGCAGCGTGGATTGGCGCGAACGTTGGGGAGTTGCTGAAACTGCAAGCGTGAATGCGCTCGCACACGGCTTACGTCGCGAGCGTGATTTCGCTGCGACCCGCGTCGAAAATCGGCACAACGGGAATCGTGTCAGGCGTGGCGCACAGGTTGACGTCACGCGTGAGGCCGATGCGGACCATGTTGCGGCCGCCTCGGCTGTCTTGCATGAGTTGTTCCCGATACGCAGCATCGTTCTTGCATGCGCGCCAAGCGCAGAGGCTCAGCCGAGCGGCGTCGTCCGTCACCAGTTCGCGGCCTGAGGCGAGCAACTGCTCGACCATCGCGCCGGCTGGCAAGCAGTCGTCCATACTCAGTTCGTGCCGGGTGCCGCAGGCGATGATGTGTACGGGGCGAGGATCATTCGCGATGTGTTTGCAGACTGCGGTGACGTTGACGAACGAGCCGACGATGATTTGCGATGCTTGACGCGCGTGCAGCAGACCTGCGGTGCCGTTGCTGGTTGTAAAGACGATGGTGCGACCAGCTACGCGCTCGCGCGTGTAACTGAAGGGCGAGTTGTCCAAGTCAAAGCCGTCGATGAGGACGCCGCCGCGTTCGCCGCCCAAAAGGACGCTGCTGGGAGCCGCGCCGCGAACAAGTAAGTCAGACTTTGCCCGGCGAGCATCTTCGGCGGTGAGCACGGGGATGATTTTGGACGCGCCGTTGGCGAGAGCTTGCGCGATGGTGACTGACGCACGGATGGCGTCGATGACAACGACGACGCAGCCAAGCAACTCGGCGGGCTGCACGTCATTGGCGTGCAGATGCACGGCGAGGGGACGCTGCTTGGGTTGGTCGAAGGCGGGTGGTGGGGGGAGGTCGGGTGCGGACATGGTGCTTACTCGTCGTTGCCGTCGCGATGGCCGGGTCGGATCTGCCAACCAAAGTGCGTGCTTGCGTCAGCGTTCGTGATGATGGCCGCGAAGACCTCTTTGAGACGACGGGTTGAAAGTTCGCCAAAGAACTTCAGGCGATACTCGTCAACCCACGCATCGAAGTCGATCCGGACGCCATCAATTTCAAGAGCTGGCGTCGACGGGCTGTGCGGCGAGCCTGACCAGCCAGAGGGCAGAACGTGTCCACCCGGCACGTTGGCGCACAAGACATCGATGGGAGGCAGTGACCAGTCACGGTCTTTGGGGTTCTGCTCGGGGCACAGTGTGTACGCGCGTGACGTTTCGCGGGCTCGCACACGCTCCCAGCGATGCTCGCTGAGATGAAGACGAAAGAACCCATTCTGGCGCACAGACTTCTTGTCGGGCGAGTCGATTCGCTCGCCACCCCGGATGGCGATGGCATGGAGTGCGGCGTCGTAGACGGCATGGTGGTTGTGAATCCAGCCGGGGGCTGTGCCCGTGGTAATTACGCGCTCGATCTGGTAGGTTCGGGCGTGAAGCCGATAGACGGGGGTCACGCCGACGTGGCGATCCTCAGAATAACCGAGATTTCCGATCAGGTAGATCCAGTCGCCCACGAGCGTGGCGGTATGGAAGTCGGTCGGAGGAAAGAGTTCGCGAGGGAAGGTGTACAACTCAACCCGGCCCTCGGTCGGCGAGACGAACGACTCTCCCCGGGCCGGGTCGATCACGATGAGATCGTTGTAAATGCAGAAGTCGGGGTCGTACCAATCTTCGTGCTCGCCCGCGATGTACAGCACGCGCCCATCGGGCAGCGGTGTGCGGGTGGTGCCAAATCGCTGGAAGCACCAGTCGGGGTCCGGTTCCATTCCGCACGCATAATCACGCGGAGCTTCCAACTTCGTGCGGACGCCGTAGGGATAGTCGCCTGCGCGGACCATGTATTCCCAGTAGACGTTGTGCACTCGCTGCGGGTTTGCCGCGCCGAACTTGCGGGCCCGCAGCGAAAGGAATGTCTCACGATCAAATGGCAGCACGAAGTTGCCCCCTCGGAGTCTGCAAGCAGACTTCTGAACGCTCTGATTATGCCACCGTAATCGCTTTATCGAGATACACATCCTGCACCGCATGCAGCAACGCCGCGCCGTCCTTCATGGGCTTCTGGAACGCCTTGCGCCCGCTGATCAAGCCCATGCCGCCCGCTCGCTTGTTCACGACGGCCGTCATCACGGCTTCTTGCAGGTCACCTGCGCCTTTGCTCTCGCCGCCGCTGTTGATGAGCGGCACGCGGCCCATGTAGTTGTTGAGGATTTGGTATCGGCACAGATCGATGGGGTGGCCGTTGTTGCCGGCTTCATCGCAGCCTGCGAGGTCGGTGTACACGCGCTTGTCCCACTTGCCGTAGCTGCTGCCGCCGGTGTTGAGGGCCGAGTAGCCGCCGTTGTTGGTGGGCAGTTTCTGCTTGATGATGTCGGCCTTGATCGTCGCGCCAAGGTGGTTGGCCTGGCCCGTGAGATCGGCACTGGTGTGATAGTCGGTGCTCTTGCCGTCAGCGCCCTTCACCTTGAAGGCGTTGTTGCGGGTGTAGCACCAAAGGACCGTCACCATGCCGTAGCTGTGGGCTTCTTCAAACATGTCGCTGACGTATGCGATTTCTTCGCGAGCCGTATCGCTGCCGAAGTAAATCGTCGCTCCGACGGCGAGTGCGCCCATTTCATAGCACTGGCGAATGCTGCCGAAGTACGACTGCTTGAAGACGTTGGGGTACGTCAGCATCTCGTTGTGATTGAACTTCACGAGAAACGGAATCTTGTGGGCGTACTTGCGAGCGACCGACGCGCACACGCCGATGGTCGACGCAACGGCGTTGCAGCCGCCGTCGATGGCGAGCTTGATGATGTTCTCGGGATCAAAGTACGCCGGGTTGGGGGCGAATGAAGCGCCCGCGCTGTGCTCGATGCCTTGGTCAACCGGCAGAATGCTGACGTAGCCCGTGCCCGCGAGGCGACCGGTGTTGAGGATGGTCTGAAAGTTGCGAAGCGTCGGCACGTTGCGGTCAGACTGCGAAAAGACGCGATCGACAAAGTCAGGACCGGGTGCATGAATCGTGCTCTTGCTCACCTTGGCGGTGTAGCTGGTCAGCTTGTCGTAGTCGGCGCCGAGGACTTCTTTGATGTTGATGGGCATGGGGTTTCCGTGTGTGGGGTATCTATTTGCGAACCGTGAAAATTGACTATAGAACGCTCGCGAAGCTCGCGGCGTCGACGAATAGCGAGTAGCATTTGGCTCCTTAAAGGGGCCTCATATGCAATTGAATCGGATACTGGGTGCCGCTCTTCTCGTAAACTTCGTCGCTTGCGCTGCCGCGGTCGCGTTCGACCCGATTCGTGTCGTAGCAGTGTCGGGCACGCCTGTTCCCAACATGCCGGCAGGCCAAACGTTCGTCATGAGTTCCTTTGACTCGCTTCGCTGCGGAGCCGGAGGCCACGCCGCATTTCGAGTGACGACTTCCGGCTCAGGTGAATGGAACGGAGTTTACGTTTTCGGCCCTGAAGGCAATTTTCTCAATCGCATGCTCGATAGCGAGCGAGAATTTGAACGGTGGCGCAAACCGATCCCTGCTTCGGTTTCGATCGGTGGAGCAACTACCGTCATCCGCAAAACCAATCCCGACGCAAGTGCCTTTTCTAACAACTGGGCAGTTCGCTTGAACGCAGACGGCACAAGAGTGGAGTTTGCTCCGCCAGGCTCGACCGTCCCTGGCACCGGCGAACGCACAGTCGTAGCCATTAGTACAGCAACATCCGACGCCCGTTACTTTGATCGCACGCTCGATGACGCCGATGTCTTCGCGTTTGTGAGACTTACGCCAACTGCTATCGACGAGGAAATTGTGAACGGTGTTTTGATTCGTCTCGGACCAGATGGCACAACGAACCCAGTGGTCGTGAGCGGCAACGTCGCTGGCGGCGAATCTTCTGTGACCTGGCCTGTCAGCGTTGCCGACAACGGAGCTTTTCTTTATCGCTCATCCATTGAAGGTGCTAGTCGGTTGAGAAGAGTCGATGAGCAGGGCTTGCAGCGCACGGATGTAATTGTCAGCTTTTATCCCCTCGACTCAAGTCGCCGAGTGAGTGCTTTGAAGCAAGCGCTCACAAACTCTCAAGGCGACGTTTACTCTGAGCTGATGCTTAGTACCGGCACTGCGTTCCAAGAATTGAAGCGGATCGTTCGGCGAGCGGGTGTGTGGAGCGAAATTCCGCTGACGTGGCAGTTTGAAACGCCTGCGGGGCTGCTCACATGCGGCTGCGTCAGCGACGCAACGCTGCTAAACGATGGGTCCCTCTTATACGCTGCTGACTGCCTTCCAAATGTCCCATCCACGCTAGTCACCACCGACAGTGCCGTCATGGTGACGCCTCAAGGTCAGGGGAAACTGCTTTCGGTTTCTGGTAATCAAGTGATTCTTCGCTCTTTATCTGTTCGTCGCTACGGACAAAGTGGCAGATTGGCGCCGACAAGCCTCGCCGACGTGCATGTAGCTGTCGTTGGATCAACTCTCGGAGTGATAGCGCGCGATACCGATGGTGAACTCATCGCTCTCGCCGCGGAGGGAGATACGTTCATGTATAACAACCTCTCCTGGCGCATTACACAGGCCACCAGTGTTTGGAATGAGGGCACATCTGTGATTTTCATTGCCGATGCAGCCGCGCCGGGGCAGCCATCGCGGCAGTTCGTCCTCCGTACTGGTCTCGCCGGACCCACCTGCGGCAACTTAGACTTCAACAACGACGGCGTCTGGCCCGACGAACGGGATGTCATCGACTTCTTTGATGTCTATGCGGGCGGTGCATGCCCCTCCTTGCGCTGCGACACCCTCGACTTCAACCGCAACGGCGTCACGCCGGAAGATCAGGATGTGATCGACTTCTTCAACGTGCTCGCTGGCGGAACGTGTAACTGAACTCACTTGAGCTTGACGGTGGGTGCATCAGACTGTGACCACTCCACCACTCGTATGCCATTCAAGATGCGCGCGTGGCGATACGTGTTGGGCGTGGGCGACGTCGTCGTCACCGCAGTATCGGGAATTGCGCCAGCGGCATCGAGCGCGAGCAGTACGGGATTGCCATTCACGCGCATAACAATGCCAAACGCGAGAGGCGAGCCGCCCACATCGGTGCGGATGCCGGCGTATTGAATGGAGTTGTCACGCGGCAGCGAAAGCTGCTTGCCGAGTTTCTCGATGATCATCGCTTCGAGGTTGGTTGGGTCGGTTTCGGCAATCGACGGTGCAAAACCATTTGCAATTACAACTGCGAACGGCGTTGGAGCGAGCGGCTTGCTCGAGGTTCGCACGCTGAGAACCGCAACAGTGGCGAGCAGCACCAAAGCCGCGGCAGCAGCAAGCATCGCAGGACGCAGCCAGGCCAGACCCACCCGCGGCAACGCACGCGCACTTGAGTCAGCGCCGCTCCCGCGACCAGCGACAGCAATCGCATGTGCAATCTGCGCAGCCGCCAACCCGTCGCGCGGCGAAGGAACCAGCCGAGCGAGGGCAGTTTCAAGAACTCGCTGACGAGCTAATTCCGCGGCCAGCGCTGGCTGGCTGACCAAGCGCTGCTCGAAGGCTTGCAACTCGCTTCCCGCCAGTTCGCCACGCAAGAACGATTCGATGTCGTTCATGTCGGCCTCAGAGATGTGAGTCGGCTCGTGCATCAGGCCGTTGGCTCCTGTGGCGTAGTCAACGCACTGGCAAGGATGCGTCGACAGCGAAAGACGTGGCTCATCGCGGTGCCTTTGGGAAGGTCAAGCAGTTGTGAAATCTCTGCGTAGTCCATGCCTTCAAGCGAACGCAGCAGAAAGCACGCGCGGGCGACCGGGTCCAGTTGCATGAGCGCCGCGAGGAGCTGGTCGTCGATTGCCTCTTGCATGGGCTTGAGCGAGCCATCGCGACGCATCGGGCTGCTTGTTGAACTTTGCGGCGATGACGACACGTCTTTCACTTCATGCAAATAGCCAAATCGGCGAATCTCGCGTTTGGTCTGCCGGCGACGATTGAGAGCAACGTTCCGCACAATCTCGCCCATCCAAGCCCGAAAACTGGTGCCGGGTGTGAAGTCATGCTGCTTGCGCATCGCGATGATGGCAGCTTCCTGCATGACATCATCGGCGTCTGACACGTTTGCGACCACACTGACCGCAACAACCCAAAGCGAGCGATGGTGCTGCGTGAGCTGAGCAGCAATATCGACCGGCTTCGCGTCAGACTGGTTCATAACTGGTCACAGCGAAGCGAAAAACTCACAACGCATTTCAAAGCACAAAAGACAACCGAACACCGCGTGATCCATACGAGGTGAAGCTTAAGCCTCTCAGCCCTACCAGCCCAATGTACAAATTGTGTGAACATGATTGCAATACGCGCAAATCTGTCTGTAAAAACTGAAACTTCTTTGGCATTGGGTCCATTTTTTGCTTCCAAAGCACGCTCGTATTCAGTAAGATACCCCCAACAAAGTCGGGGCCAACAAGCATCGACAGGCAAGCAACGACAGGGAGATTTCTCGTGCCGACCTTTTCGGGCGAAACTTCACGCAGCCGCACACGAGCCTTCACGCTGGTGGAGTTGCTGATTGTCATTCTCATCGTCGCGACGTTAATCGGCCTGTTGCTGCCCGCGATTGCCGGCGCTCGCGAAACTGCTCGCGCCACGATCTGCGCATCCCGAGCTTCGCAAGTCTCCACCATGCTGCGAATCTATACCACCGACAACAAAGACCTCTTCCCACGCGTCCGCGACAGCGCCTACGGCTTCGCCAACCCCGGCTGGGATCCTTCGATCTCTGTCGAAAAGACATGGGTTGATCTGCTCGTACAAAAAGAGTACTTCCAAGTGGAACTTGAAAGTCATGGGCTGCCCGAAGTGCTCAAGTGCCTCAGCGCACACGGATACGACAACGATCCTTCGTGGGCTGGTTCCATGCCTCAATTTGGCGTGAATGTGAATCTCAGCCCGCCGAAGCAACTCGAAGCTACTGCCGGTCGACGCTCGTTTTTCGGCAGGCCCTTCGACTACATCGGTGATCAGTCAAGCAAAATTCTGCTCGCTGATTCCAAGCACATCACCAACTTGCGCGGCTGGGCAACCATCGGAAATGTCAACTGGGTCGCGTTGCGCCACAGCGGCGGTCAAGCCGCCAACGTGGCATACTTGGACGGCCATGTGAAAATCGAACGCTCCGCTGGCACCGTGGCACTGACTGACGTCCCAACGCCGTTCGCAGCAATCAACTTCTGGCGGCAGTCAACGCCGTAAGCAAGTGCGTTCTCGGCTCATCTACATGTGATGAGTTGCGGCGCGCACCCATCCGCACCGGGTCGCATGCATCGCGGACAAATCTCAACGTTCAGTTTCAAGATGCATCTCCTGTCCTGCAATCGCCTCGCCCGCGATTGGACATCTGCCTGATGTGCGTTGAATCCATCAACGCCCCGAACCGTTCCGATAAATTTCGCATCGCCGAAAGGTGATGCTGCACTGCCCGGCTGCAACCGGGCAGCCGATTCTCCCTGGCGGTTGGATCATGACGGTCTGGCTGTCAGATTCGGTCTGTTGCACTGGCGCTAAATGTGCTCGATGACTGGCGGTGCTGCTGGGGAAGGCGCGTTGCGTATCGCAGGAAAAATGATAAACTCCGCGCATGCGTCCGCAACGCCTTCGTTCTTTCTCGCTCGCGATCCTCACCGCACTCGCCGCAACTGCTAGCGGCCAGAGTGAGATTCGTATTGTCGCACGGCCCGTGACGGCGACTCCGAGCGACCCCAATCCGCTCGGTTTCACCGGGGCCTTTACCAATCTCGCGATTTCTCCCGATGGCAAAGTTGCGTTCAACGCCTCCCATCGCGTGCAGTTACCAAACGGCAGTAGGCAAGTTGTGACCGGCGCCTTCGCCGAGCGCAGCGGGCCGCCCGCGTTGGTGACGGCCGCACTCATCAATGATGTGCAGAATGTGCCCGTCGTCTTCGGACTCGACGCTGACGGCAATGCATTGCTGCGAGGCCGACTCAGCAACTCGCCGACGATCATTGAGGCATTCGCCGTGGATCGCCCCGTTGGCGGACCTCTCACATTGCTCGCGACGGGCTCCGTCGCGCCGGGCATGCCCGATCGAACGATCTCTGCATTCGTCTCGACGTTTGCAAGTGGCTCCATCCAGCCGCCGCGATATCTCCCTGCAGGCTTGCGATATCCGATGGCAGTGATCGTCACTCCTCGCTTCACACCGACCGGCGATGTCTTCTCGGCAGTTGTTCGAGGATCGGTCAATGGCCCGCAACTGCTGACAACAAGCGGGCAACTGAATACGCCGGGCGCGCCGCCGGTACTTGCGACCGATTGGGCGTACGACGTTAACGCAAACGGCGAGTTCATCACGGCGGGTTCAAACCCCAGCGTGTATCGCGATGGCGCCGTGCGGCCTCTACTCGCGTTCAATGCCTTGGTTCCGGGCGGTTTGCCTAATGAACGAGTGACCACATCGCTCAACTATCGCTTGGGGTCTGACGGCACCGTGCTCGCCGCATACGCGACGAATCAAAATGGTGCGATAGTGCTCATGGGACCCCCCGACAACTTACAAGTTGTGTTTCGCAGCAACGATCTCATCGTGTCAGCACGAGGCACCGCGCGCCCTTCGCTCTCGCTCACAACTGGCCCGGTGCCGATGAGTATCGACGAGAACGGTGTGGGTTACATCATGGCTCGTACGGTCACACTATCGAATCCGGGCGGAGCGATCCTGCCCGTTTGTGTTGTTCGCGTGAAGCGTGGCGAACCGGCCTCCATTGCGTATCTCTCGACCGAACCTGTGCGTCGTCGATCTGGTGAACTCGTGGAGTTGTTTGTGATCGCCGCCGCACCCGATCTCAACACTTCCCAGGCCGGCAGTCGATTCGTTTGGTATACGGCAATTCGTAACGGCGCAACCGTCATTTGCTCGCTCACGGATGATGGTGATCCGTACATCGTCTTTGAGTCACAGACCTCGGTCGGTTCACCACCCTTGGCAATTCCTCAGAACCTGCTGCCCACTTCCGCACCACCAGGAACGCCACCTGTCTTTATCGCGAACGCTCGCGGCGACGCTGCGTTGGTGATTTCTGTCGGGTCCGCAGTCATCGCAAGTCCCGCCGTGAACTTCACCTGCGGCGATGTCGACTTCAACAACGACGGCGTCTTTCCCACCGACCAAGACGTTGTCGATTTTCTCGATGTTTTTACCGGTGCTCCCTGTCCCACGCTTCGCTGCGACACCATCGACTTCAACCGCGACGGCGCGAGTCCGCAAGATCAGGACGTTATCGACTTCTTTAACGTCCTCGCCGGCGGCTCTTGCAGCTAGCCCTTTTCTCGCCCCTCACGATTCCAACCGTTTTCCGTCGCTTGCCCGCTTTCCCCACGGTACGATTTACCGCTATGGCCCAACGACCGCGCACTGTGCCGCTTTTTGATCTTGTTCCGGGGAAGAAACCCGCCGATGCTGCTCGCCCTGCCGGTAACGCGCCGATTCCCACGTTGCCTGAGAACGCGGCGAACATCGAAATCAAGCCCGTGATTCGCGAGCCGCAAGGCGAGAAGCTGCGCGAAAGCTCACGCGGTGCGCTCGTCCCAACGTCCGAACGCGGCGTGCCCATGCCGCTCGTCTTCATCGGCATCTTCATCGCCCTGCTGGTTTGCCTCGGCGCTTACGTCCTGGGTACCAGCGTCGGCTCATCCAAAAAAGAAAAAGAACTCGCCGGCGTGATGCGGCAGGACCCGCCCGCCATTCGCGAAGCCGGCCCGGGCTTGGGCGGTTCGCCCATGGGCAATCTGGAGCCGACCGAGCCTAACGCCAAAGCCAAGCCGCAACCGAAATCCAACGCGGCTGGCGACGCCAGCCCCAACGCGGCGAACAAGTCGACGCAAATCGGCGGCGTGACGTTCCCCAATATCGCCCCCGAAGCGTTCGATAACCCACCGGCAGACAAAGAGTTAATGATCGCCAGCAACGACGCCCAAGGCTGGGTCTCAACCGACACCCGCACGCGGGGTCTCAACTATATGACGTTAGGTGTCCTTTCGCGCCGCGACGGCGGCTATGCCGTCATGCTGCTCCACGCCAATGGCATCCCGGCGGTTGCGATGCCGGTTGATAGTGGCGGGTCAAGCGCCAACAATCGAGGCCCGTTACTTTACCGCGTGTGGCTGCTGCAAGGCATCACCAGCGAGGAGTGGCGAGCCAACGACTCTCGCAAGGGCGAGTTGGACAAACGCGTGCGGGAAATCGGCAAGGCCTGGAAGCAAGCCAAGGGCCCGACTGATTTTGCCGATGCGTATTGGGATAAGTTGGATTGATGCCAGAGTACACGTTTCACGCCGGGGCGAGGTGACTCGCGACGGATGACAGAAAAGGAATCGCCATGAGCCTCGACCCCAGCCTGAAGATGTCCATGACCATGACCGGCAAGCGCAGCGTGCTGACCCGCGCCGAGCGCATCACCAAACTCGTCACCGACAAGAAGTTTGACCCCAAGAAGGACAAGGCCCTGGGCTTGTCGAAGACGCTGGTCGGCAAGGGCTAATTTCCGCTGAAGCTAGGCGAGTGCGGTATCTGTACCGGTGGCACGGGCTTTCAGCCCGTGCGAACAACCAAGTGTCTCCACAACAACCCGCGAGCAGTCGCGGGTTGTTTGCAATTCGACGGAACTGGTCGATACTGCCGTCGTCCAAGTCCATCGACTCTCGTGCAGGAAAGGGGCGATAGATGTCGGCGACTCTGATCAGGCAGCGATCCACGCGGCGAATCGTTCGTCGGCTCGCATTTTCAGTGTGCTACACTTCCGCATGCCTGAACATGTCGAACCGGTATGGCAGCGCGTCGACGATTATTTCGAGCGACAACTCGTTCGCGAAGATGACGTGCTTCGTCACATGCCCGAGCGCAACGCCGATGCGGGCTTGCCGCCAATTGCGGTCTCTGCTTCGCAAGGCAAGCTTGTGCACTTGCTCATTCGTGCCATGAATGCGAAGCGAGTGATCGAAGTCGGCACGCTGGGCGGCTACAGCGGCGTGTGGATCGCGAAAGCCTTGCCCAGTAATGGACAACTTATCACGTTGGAACTAAACGCCGCTTTTGCAGCGGTTGCAAAGAAAAATTTCGATATGGCCGGAGTTTCATCGCGGGTGCATGTGCGTGTTGGACCAGCGATTGATGAGTTGCAGCGGCTTGCAAGCACTGAGCCGCGGAGCTTTGATCTTGTCTTTATCGATGCAGACAAGCCGAGTAATCCGCATTACTTTCGGCTCGCGATGCAACTCGTGCGAGCTGGCGGCGTGATCGTTGTAGACAATGTCGTTCGCGAGGGCGAGGTTGCCGACGACGCATCGACCGACGCACGCGTTCGTGGCACGCGCGACATGATGCAATTGATTCACGAAACTCGGGGCGTGACCGCAACCGCACTACAGACGGTTGGAGCCAAGGGCTATGACGGTTTTTTGATGGCGATTGTTGACTGATGCCCGCGTGCTCGCAGTGTTTGCAGAGCCGTCTTGCGGACTCTAGCGGACCCATACCGCGTCGCTGCCTCCAGAAACGAGTCAAACAGCACAGCATCTTGCTCGTCATTACTCGGTATGCGTTGGAACGCCGTTGCGTCGTACGCATCGCTGGCCGCGACATCGTGCCACAATCGCCCCGAGGGACTCATGAGCCTCTCAACCAACCGTCGCACGGCTACCTCGCTCAGCCCGCCCACAAACGGGACCGTCACAATGAGTGTCAGCAAAGCCATCCATCCCACATACGTCAGCAAGACCCAAATGAGCGCAGCGTGAAACGTAAGAAACACAACCAAAGCCCAGAGCGGTCGCGCGCGGTTGAGCGTTGTCGCAAGATGGAATCGCACGAGGCTCATTGCTACTCAAACTTGATCGCATACTTCACAAATTCCGTCCCCAGCGTCATCCCCAAACTCTCATAGAGCGCACGAGCACTCGCGTTACCTACGTGCGTTTCGAGCGTCAATCGCAATGCACCGTCCTGCTTCGCAAACGCAATCGCATGCAGCATCAGAGCCTTCCCCACGCCATGCCGGCGATGTGCCGGTGCGACGAATAGGTCGTTGAGGTGCCACACACGCCCTGTATTCACGCTGGAAAACTGCGGATAAAGCTGCGTAAACCCAGCTGGCGTGTTATTGATGCTCGCAAAGAACACGATGCTTTCGCCGCGAAAAAGTCGCTCATGCAGAAAAAAGGCGCACCGCTCCGGCTCGCTGGACTTGCCATAAAACTGCCGATACCCATCAAAGAGCGTTGCCAAGCTGTTGACATCCGCGATGGTTGCTTGCTGAATCTTCATCGTCGCACGCTTTCCTCCGTCACTCCATCACTTCTTCAACGCACCCAGCCGCTTGATCGCTTCGTCAATCGTCGCTTCCTTCTTGCAATACGCAAACCGCACGAGCGGCTTGCCGAGCGATTTGGTGTCGTAAAACACAGTCGGCGGAATCGACGCAACACCAACCTCGCGCGTGAGATACTCGCAGAACGCGACATCATCATCAAGCCCAAGTCGCTTGCTCACATCGCTGTGATCCGCCATGAGAAAGTACGTCGAATCACTGCGATGGGGCGTGAGTCCCACGTTCGCGAGCGCGGAGGCAAGTTTGTCGCGATTGCTCGCATAAAGCGAGCGAATCTGTGCCACAAACGCACTGGGCTTGTGCGTCATGTCGTGAATGATCGCTGCCGCACCGTGTTGCAAAGGCGTGGGGCCGCTGAAAGTTATAAACTGGTGCGCAGCACGCACGCACGCAGACAGCGGCGCGGGCGCGAGTGACCAGCCAACCTTCCAGCCAGTCAAACAAAACGTCTTGCCCAAACTGCTCAATGTGATTGTGCGATCAGCCATGCCAGGCAGCGTGGAAATCGGAATATGCGGAAGCGCCGGGTCGTACGTGAGATGCTCGTAGACATCATCGCTGATACACACAACGTTGTGCTTGATGCACAGCGAAGCGATCAACTCAAGCTCGTCGCGAGTGTACACCTTGCCCGTCGGATTATGCGGCGTGTTGAGCAAAATCGCTTTGGTGCGAGGCGTGAACGCATCGCGAAGTTGTTTCTCGTCAAATGTAAACGGTGCACCGGCGCGCGTGGGTGCATGCAGCGATACAAACCGCGGCGTCGCATTCGCCATCACCGTTCCGGCAATGTAAAAGTCAAAATACGGCTCAAAAAGAATGATTTCGTCACCGGCGTTCAGCAGCCCCATGAGCGTCGCAGGCAGCGCTTCGCTGCAGCCGCACGTCACCGTCACATGCTGCACGGGATCAATCACGCCCTTGCCATGACCGACATCAAAGCCGCGAGACGCGTATTGCTCCGCAATCGCCTTCGTCAGCGGCGGCACGCCAATCATCGGCGCGTACTGCGCGTGTCCCGCATTGATCGCTGCAATCGCCGCGTCTTTGGCAAGCTGCGGGCCGTCGAAATCAGGAAATCCTTGCGACAAGTTCACTGCGCCATGCTGCACGGCAAGCCGCGTGAACTTCGCGAAGACTGACTCGCCGAACGATGCGAAACGCTGTGCGACCATGCGTGAGGATAGTCGCGAGCAATCGTCACGAAACCATCTGCAAAACGCGGAGTAACTCAGCCGCACTCCACGCTTGCGCCATGCAGCCATCGGGCCGACGCGGCGTCGCGCCGTCATCAGCGTCATACACCTCGGCAACTTGCCGCACAGGCAGCACAACACCCGGCCGCGCCGACTTCGCATCTGCAAGCGTTTCATCAATCAGCGGCATCAACATCGCGCGAACCCGCTGCTTGGCTTCTTCGCTGAAGTCATTGACACGCGCATACGCCTCGCAAAACGGCCCAAGCAGCCAGGGCCACACCGTGCCGTTGTGATACGCAGCGTCACGATCAAAAAGCGGCCCCTCAAATCGCGGACGATACTTGGGACTGCCTTGCGCCAGCGTTCGCAAACCGAACGGCGTCAGCAAGTCACGCTCACACGCAGATACAACGCCGCGTTGCTGCTCTCGCGAAAGCGGCGAGTGCGGCAGACACACTGCAAACAACTGGTTGGGTCGCATCTCAACGCTGCCCGTCCAACTCGTGTTGCTCTCTTTGGTATTGCCCGCACCCGCAATCAAACAATCAAACAGACACGAACGCTTCGCATCCCAGAATTGCTCAAACCCCTTCGCCGTCTTGCTCGCAAGTTGTGCTAGTTCGCGAGCAGTCTTCGGATTCTCCTTTTCCATCGCTGTTTCCAGCATCATCAGTCCAGCGTACCACAACGCAGCTATCTCAACCGGTTTGCCAAATCTCGGCGTGAAAACTACGCCATCGCGCTTGGCATCCATCCAAGTAAGTTGCGTTGTCGCGTTCCCCGCAATGATCAGCCCATCGCGTTCGTCCATGCGAATCCCAAAGTCAGTGCCCGTGCGATACGCATCAACGATGTCTAGACACGCGTGCCGCAAATGTGTGTCGAATCCGTCGCGATCACCGCTGGCTTCGAGATATCGGCAGCACGCAACGATGAACCACAGCGACGCATCAACCGTGTTGTACTCAGGCGTGCCCGAGCCATTGTCGAAGCAGTTGGGAATCAGCCCGCGCCGGCGCAAGTTCGCGAACGCGCGCAAACTCGCAAGTGCTTCAGCGAAGCGACCCGTCGAAAGCAGCAAGCCCGGCAAACTGATGCACGTATCCCGGCCCCAATCGCTAAACCACGGATAGCCGGCGATAATGCTCGTCAGCGCCGGCACGCCCGTGCTGTCCATCGCATTCGCTGCACGGCGCACGACAAACTGATCAGTCGCCGCCGCGAGCACCGCGATAGCCTGGCGTGCTTTCGCATCAGCATGCTTCACGCGACTTTCCGCCGCGATTGCGAGGTCTTGCAGACGCTTCTCTTCCGCGCGTTGCAACGCAGTTGTTTCAAAGATCGCTGGCGAAGGCTCACCCGCGAACATCTGCAATTCAAACAACTGCGTCGCAGTGCCACTGCTCTGCCGCAGCGGCAGAATGAAAACACCCGGACTAAACAAATTCTCCGTCGCGTCCTGCCCGCGTTCTTGCTCACGTACATAAAAGAAGTTCGCCCACCACTCATCATCGCGCGCAAAGTTCGCTTCGCGCTGCACCGGCATGATCGTGAGCGATAGCCCCTTCGTCACCACGCGCAAACTCGCGCCGCTCGTGCTTGCTTCATATCGCTGCGTTGCTTGCTGCGTCACCAGATCATGAAAATCACGCATCGCCAGCAGCGGCCGCACTTCCAAAATCGCGTTCGCGGACACCTCGCCGCTCACGCTATATCGCACACTCGCCGCATTGCGATGCCGAGTCAGAAACAGCTCACGCGTCACGCGCATGCCCGCAAAGTCATACGTCCACGCAGCGCTGGTTGCAGACTTGCGAAACGAAACAAGCGAGTTCGCCCCGCTGGGACTCAGCATGCCCGTCGCATATCGAAAACTCGACAGATCATGCCGCACCACTTTGCCAGGCTGACTCCCCTTCGCAGCCTCGCGCACCACAATCCACTCCGCACATGCCTGCACCGCCGTCATGCGACCAACCGGGGGACTCATCGCAGGAATGAACCACCCGTGATACCGCCGCTCAGGCACGCCGCCCGCAGTGCCGCGCGCAAACCCGCCCAAGCCGTTGGTGAGAAACCACTCGTCCCGTGATCTCGCGCCGCCCGGCACAATCGCTGCACCTGGAAGGGTTGCGTCAGGGAATGCGGGCGTCAAAGCAGCAGCGGTGGAGGGGTTGGCGGTCATCTTCGATCTATTGAATGCAGTCGGACGAGCCGTGGTAACCACAATCTGCGCAAGCAAACTGCAAATTCATCACTTCGCGCGCTCGCCGGGCTTGACGTTTCGCATCAGCCATCAAACGCTATCCCATGGCGACGCAAACGATTCCCGTTCACGCCCCCTCACAAATCAACACCCGGTCTGGTTCTGCGTTCAGCAAGATCGTGGCCGACGGCATCACGTTCGACGACGTTTTGCTGCTCCCCCGCCGCAGCGGCGTCATGCCCGCCGAGGCCGACACGAGCACGCAGCTCACGCGCGCCATTCGGCTCAACATCCCTGTGCTTTCTGCACCGATGGACACCGTCACCGAAAGCGCGCTCGCAATTGCGCTCGCGCAAGAAGGCGGCATCGGCATCATTCACAAGAATCTCTCCATCGAGGCACAAGCTCGCGAAGTCGCGAAGGTCAAACGTTCCGCAAACGGCATCATCGTCGACCCAATCACGCTCGGCCCCAGCGACACCGTGCAACGCGCTCGCGAGTTGATGCGTCAACACAACGTCAGTGGTTTTCCCGTCACCGAAGATGGCACCACCAACCTTCGTGGCAAGGGCAAAGTACTAGGCATCATCACCCGGCGCGACCTCAAGTTCGTTGAAGACAACTCACGCGTCGTGCGCGATGTCATGAGCAAAGATGGACTCGTCACCGCGCCCGCCGGCACCACCCTTGATCAAGCCGAGCTCATTCTCAATCGCAACAAGGTCGAAAAGCTCATTCTCGTTGACGACCAGTATCGCCTCATGGGTCTTATCACCATTCGCGATGTTGATCGCCAGAGCCAATTCCCGCGGGCATGTCGCGACGGTCGCGGCCGGCTTCGCTGCGGCGCAGCAGTCGGCGTCGGACAGTTCGATCGCGTCGCGGCCCTGCTCGCGGCTGATGTTGATGTCATCGTCGTCGACACCGCGCACGGCCACAGCGAGAATGTACTGCGAACTGTGAAGGAACTCCGCACCGACGCAAACTTCAACAAGTCGGGCGTGCAACTCATCGCCGGAAACATCGCAACAGGCGAAGCCGCGCAAGACCTCGTGAATGCTGGCGCCGATGCCGTGAAAGTCGGCATCGGCCCTGGCAGCATCTGCACCACGCGCGTCGTCACAGGCGTGGGCGTGCCGCAGATCACTGCGATCATGAACGCAGTCGATGGCCTCGCAGCTATCGGCAGCGACGCGCCCGTCATCGCCGACGGTGGCATTCGCCATAGTGGCGATATTCCCAAGGCTATCGCCGCCGGTGCAAGCTGCGTGATGATGGGCTCGCTCTTCGCAGGTCTTGACGAAAGCCCAGGCGAAGCCGTTATTCATCACGGTCGGCGCTACAAAAGCTACCGCGGCATGGGCAGCGAAGGCGCGATGAACGCTGGCAGTGCCGATCGTTACCGCCAAGCCGACAAGGTTGACGCGAGCGGCAAAGCCACGCAAAAGTTCGTGCCCGAAGGTGTCGAAGGCCTCGTCGCCCATCGCGGCACACTCGCCGAAAGCGTGTATCAAATGGTGGGCGGCCTCCGCAGTGCGATGGGTTACGTGGGTTGCAAATCAATCGCCGAGTTGCAACGCGACGCCCGCATGGTGAAGGTCAGTTCCGCGACGGTCGTCGAGAATCATCCCCACGACATTCTCATCACCAAAGAAGCCGCCAACTACACCGCAACGCGCTAGCCCACAAATCCCATGCCGACGCAGGAACTGAGGCTCCGCGAAGGTCCGGTTCAGCCACCAGTTGCGCCCACGCCAGTAGCAGCACCAATCCAGCGACGACCATCAGACTAAGTATGTACAGCGGCGACACGCCCGGCGGCCGCCATTCCTCCACAAGCGCGTTGCGCAAGTCGGTTGGTGCCCCTGGAGATGCAGTGTACGAAGAACTGACGGTCGTTTGTTTGGCGGACATGCGGGAAAAAAGCCTACAGGCATTATCAAGCACCCGTTTCGGGTCCGTCCGGAATCATGAATTTTCACTCGAAAAACCTGTCGATAGTCCCGTAAGTCATGGGAAAAAGCACCATTTGTGCGCAAGGTTCCAACTAAACCGGCAAAATAGGTGGCATCTGCTGTAAGTTGGCGCACACTCTGCACGTCGATGCGGTCAATCAAGAACCCCTGCCTTCTGAAGTGTGTGGCTTTGGAAGGTGTCATGGATGACGAAGAGCGAAGGGTTTCGCAAGGGTTCGGCTGCTCGTATGCGACGTGTGTGTGTGGCCGCGCGGTTTCTCCGCGCGTGACTTTTCATGAGTGTGTTACCCCGAAATCCAGACTTCCCGCTGCTGGTCTCCGATTGGCAGGCCGATGTCACGCAGCTACTCGACGAGTCGCATCTCGTCGCGTGGAGCGAATTCGCTGCCCGGCGCACGCAGTTTGCCGTGTCGCTCAGCCAATTCCTTGGCGGTCTCAAAGACGCCGAGGTGATCGTCCTGTACGGCAAGTTCATCACGGATCTTGACTCTTTCTGTTATCAGCTCGAGCGGGCCGTCCCTGGCCCGTTGCTCGAACGCCGCGTTCACGGCCCCCACGGGGTCGTGAGTCTGCTGCGCGAACGTGCCCACTTCCGAGGCAGGGCCGACAGCAAGTACCGCTTTTACGTCTGGCACGACGCCGACGTGCTGCTCAAGCACGATGCCAAACTCTTTGGCCAACTGCTCGATGCCTTCGCCGGTGTCGCGGCTGAAGCCGAGTTCGTCAGCGACGATGCCCTGCTATTGCACCGCGCAGTGCTCGTGGGCTCCTCCATGCTCGACATGTACGCCGAAGACACCACAGGCCAGTGTTGCTCGTGGTACGACGACGGCCATGGCGAGCCATTCTGGGAAGCCGTCACAGGCTTGCAGTCTCCGTCATTCATGCGATATCGCGTGGATGTGCTGGGCGCACCGCTGATCGAAGTGCCCGGTAGTAAACGAACTGGCACGTAAGCGAACTGGTACGTGACCAAACCCGCGAGCCCTGCCGCTCGCGCGACAATCCACCAGAGTCTGGTTTGCCGGAGTGCAGACGCAGACTCACCAAGCCCCGCATCGCTGATTTCCGCCAGCGTTTTGCGGGCACGAACGAAAGCCGGTTCACGTGTCGGGCAGGAGGAGTGCCCTTGATACGAGTCCGGCTTTCGTGCTTTTTGCCGGGTCCAAGCACCAATGCCTCAAATCGCCGCGTCGTCCTTCACTTCGTCGGCTTTCTTCACTTCGGTCATGCCCACGCCGCTCGTCGAGCGCGTCACCAGACTTACGCCATCAGGCAATTGCCCTGCAATCTGCGCCACCACATCGCCCGCCACGCGCCGGCTGAACAAACTCCGCCGGCTCTTACCCATAATCAACGTGTCGCAGCCGAAGGTCACGGTGTAATCCAGAATCTCCTCGGCGATGTTCGGACTGGTGACGTAAATCGGATAGAAGCCCACGCCCGCGCGCTTCGCGAGAATCGCGGCTGTTCCCAGTGCTTCCTGTGCCTGCGGATCGCCATCAATCGACGGCAATTGCCCAGGTGCCACGTCCAGCACGCGCAGCGTGCGCACGTAAATCACAAACAGCACCGCGTTGCGACGCTTCGCCAAATCCACAGCCCACTCGGCGTTGTCGCGTCCGCGAGCCGCCAGCATGATGCGAGGCCGATCCGCCGCCATCTTCAGCGGCGATTCTTTCAACTCCGCCAGCCAACCCTCGGCGGGCGTGATGTCTTCGTACATCTTGGGCTTGGCAGTTGTCTTGCGAACAAAGAACCGGAAAATCAGCACCGCCGCGATGATGCTGCCCGCGAACATCGTCGCATTCGGTTTCGCGACGATGATCGTCAACTCGACCGCCGACATAAAGATGCCGATGGTCCATAACCCCCGGCGTTCCCACTTGCTCACTTCCAGTTTCTTGTTCGCCGCGATGCAGACCATGTTGATCGCGATTGCACCAACCACGCCAATGGCGTAAAGCTCACCCAGGGCTTTCACATCTGCCTCGAACATCAGCACCGCCGCCGGTGCAAGTGCCGCGATGATCAGCGGTATCCAAGGCACGCCCGAGTAATTGAGTTTCGTCAGTCCCTTGGGCAGTTCTTTGTCCTGCGCCAGCGCGTACATCACGCTGACCATCGCGAGAATCGCCGTATTCGCGGCACTCAGCAATAGCAGTCCAAAGACCACTCCCGCAATCATCCCGAGCACCTTGCCGGTCTGCGAGTTGAAAACGTGCTCGCCCGCGTACGTCGCCAGCGTCTTCACCGCCGTATCGCGATATTCCTTGATCTCCTCAACCTGCGGCTCCAGCGTCTTGAAGTGCTCAATCTGCTCGGGCGTCGCGTTCTTGGGCAGTTCCAGCGTGCCATCAAAGCCCTGCCGAAGTTCGTGCTCGACGTAGTGGGGCGTCTGTTGCTCAAACCGTCCGGGCAACGCGTTGATCGCTAAACCAAAAATCATGTTGAGCAAGATCACTTCGATTAGCACGGGCCAAATCGTTCGCTTTGACGTCTTCGCCACCGGCTGCTTCATCAGCCCGGTCATGCTCGCAACAGCTTCAACGCCCGAAAGCGCCAACACCACGCGAACCAAACTCTCCCACATGGGCCAAGGCTGGCTGACACCGTCAACCGTCAGCTTCGCCGTCGAAAGCCCCTTGGGCACCAGCGGCAAGCACAACAACCCAATGATCGCACTCGCCCCCAGCGCAGCGACAGCTATCACCAGAGCAAATCGTCCCGCTGCCCGCGCCCCCATCCAGTTCACCAGCCCCAGCAAGAACATGCTGGCGATACTCGCGCCAACCACGTATTCCTTGGGGATGCCTAAGTAGTGAAATCCTTCAATCGCCGACAGCGACGCCGTCACGATGAAATCACATAGCAGCAGCGTTGCGCCAATCACCGCCAGAATCGGGCTGAGTTGCTTGGCCGACGAATACACGCCGCCACCATCAGGAAAGCACCGGCAAACGATGGTATAGGCCCACGCAACTGCCGCCATGATGACGGAGATGGCCGCCAAGTACGTCGGCGATGCGTGCCCCGTGTAGTAAAACGCCAAACCCAGCACGTACAGGCGGCTGGTGCCCCAGTCGCCAAACAACAACGGGCCAGCGTGCGTCCACCCGAGTGTGCGAGGCCTGCTCTCAGCAACTAGCATGGACAGTCACGTCCGTAGGGGCGGTGCAAAGCAAACGACGCCCACCGCCGACCCGGCAGACGTAGCGCACTATATCGTGTGGAATACGCGAGTCTCGCCTTTCACAATCGCTCCGAACGCCAAGCGAGCGAATGACGCACGCCATCCGAACAATCACCCGCCTTGAGGCATAGTTACGCCATCGGCATCACGCGTCACAGTGATCGCTTCCACGATGGCCCACACATACATGCCAATTGGTGCCAGGAACGAGATGCCCAGCGTACAGAACGCGAGCGCGAACCCGGCGAGGGTCGTGACGAGTTGCAAAACGGCGGTGTTGGTGTAACCGGCCGCGAAGTTGTGGACGCCAAACCCCCCGAGCAAAACCGCGAGGAAGACATAGATCAGCCGGCTGACGCGAGCTTGCTTGCCCACAGGCGGCACGCCCACGGGCGTTGCGGAGTGGTACGTCGGAGGTGGTGGGGGAGGCGAAGACCCTGTGGAACCTATGGAACCTGTGCCGCTCGCAACGGATGCCGGGCTGGCAAACGCAGCGGCGGGCGTCACCGAACTCGCCGCATCAAGCGGAACTGGCGGCGGCGTGATCGGCATGGTGGATGCGTTGGTCGCGGGCTGCGCTGGTTGGGATGCTTGCGAAGGCTGCGAGCTCATGGCAACCGCCGGTGCATCCGTCGTCCTCGCAGGTTCGGCGGTTCGCATGGGAGCACCGGGCACCACGAGTGTGCTTTTGCAACTGGGGCACGTGATGTAACTGCCCGCCATGGAGTCAGGCGATTGGAGTTGAGCCTTGCACTGATAGCACTGATAGACGATCATGGCGATTCCCTCAATTCTCTCGCGAAACGCAACTGCGTCCCGACTCCGCGCGATACCGACCAAGTTTCTTGGGGAACATGCCAGCGTCATTGCAGGACAGAATCGATTTTTCCGCGGCAATTGCCACCGCAACGACTTCAAAAACGAAAAACGACACGGTTTCCCGTGTCGTTGTTGAAGAGCCAGTTGTCATTGAAACGTGCGATACATGAGCATCGACGAGCAGATCGCAGCGTCCGATCACCCTTCCAAAATCTTCCCCATCCGCGAGCGCACCGAGCTGCTGCCTTCGGTGTTCAGCTTGTCAGTCAGCTTGCGAAGCTGCGTGGCGATGCTGCCGTCGAGCAGTTGGTCGCCGATTTGAATCTTGACGCCGCCGATCATGTCGGGCTGGGTATACGTGTGCACAACAACTTGCTTGCCGAGGGCGCGAGCGAGGCGGTTGCTGAGGTCGCTGATATCCGAAGGCGACGCTGGCTGAGCCGTGTACACATCAACTTCAACAACGCCGAATTGATCTTGCACAACTTCCTGCAAGCTATCAACGATGCCCGTCAGCGCACTGATCCGGCCCTTGGCGTTGAGCACATGCAGAAACTGCAACGTCTCGTGACTCACCCGGCCCTTGAACAGCTTGTCCAGGCTCTTGCTGCGGGCATCAGGCGTGATGCTGGGGTTAGCCAGCATCTCGCCAAGCTCAGGCTGCGCCTTCGCGATCTCAACGATCTGCTCAAGCTCATCGCCAATCTCGGCGATCTTCTGCTGACCACCCTTGGCCATGACCATCTCAAAGAGACTCTTGGCATACACACGGGTCGTCGCGTTGGAAGCAATGATGGGAAGGGGCATGGGGGGGAATCCAAAAGGCACTAGGGACTAGGCACTGGGCACTGGGGAAAGACTCGCAACCGCTCTGCCTTTCCACTTCGTCACTTCGTCACTTCGTTACTACGTCACTTCGTCACTTCTTCTCAGTTCCGCGCGCCTTCAAGCTGCCGCACGCTTTCGTCCAGCAGACGCTGCGTGTCGCCGCTGTTCACTTCGCGCTTCAGAATCTTGCCAGCCATCGTTGCGGCGAGTGCCGAACCCTGGGCGTAAACTTCACTGACCGCTGCCCGCTTCGCGTTGTCGATATCGCGCATCGCCTTCTCACGCATCGCGTTCAGTTCCGCATCGGCCTTCATCTTGAGCTCAGCCGAGATCGCCTGAGCCTGCGTCCGGGCCTTGTCAATTTCCTTCTGCGCTTCCGCCCGAGCCTGCGACAGGCTCTGCTGATACTGCTCGAGCGCATCCTTGGCCTGCGAGCGAGCCATCTCGGCGGCTTCGATTTCGTCCTTGATCTTGTTCGCACGCTCATCCAGGCCCGCACTGATCTTGGGCCACACAAACAGGCCCAGCACCGCGGCGGAAATGGCAAACACGACCAGGGCTGTAATGCCGGTCCACAGACCTTGCTGAGCCGTGGGAATTGCACCAACAGCTTCATGGCCGCCATGCGCGTCGCCAGCGGCGAAAGTCATCATGGTCAGGCACATGCTGGCGAGCACACCAGCGACGGAAGCGAAACGAACGTTCATGCAAAGCTCCTACTGGAACTGAAGTGTTGAAACTGCAAGGCAAAGCATCGCCCAGCCGATAAGCCGAGCGATGCGAGATTTGTTAGGCGAGGAAGCCGGCAGCGACGGCGAACAGCGTCGCACCTTCAATGAACACCGCCAGAATGATCGCGGCAGTCTGAATCTTGCCAGCAACTTCGGGTTGGCGGGCCATGCTTTCGGCGGCGGCCTTACCGATCAAACCGATGCCGATGCCTGCGCCGAGGATGGCGATGCCGCCACCCAGAACGGCCAGACCCTTACCCTGCGTCGCACCAGCGGCTTCTTGAGCGCTGGCAACGGCGGGCAGAGCGGCAACGGCGGCGGCGGCAACAAACTTGCTGAGGAGGCTCTTCATACTGCAAACCTTTCTTGCGTTCTCATGAACGCGCAAACCCGAAAAACAAGCACAAGGGAAGCGACAGTGCGGCGATTTGAGCCGCAAACGAAGCCCGTTATTCACGCGTGAGCGTGCTCGTGGCGTTTATGGTCATGACCATGCTCGTGCTCATGGTCATGGTCGTGGTGATCCATCAGTGCGATAAAGACCGTCACAAGGAACATGAAGACAAACGCCTGCATGAACGCGACGAAGATTTCCAGGAACATGATGCCCGTGCCGCCCACAATCGAGATGAGCGTGACCGGCCCGCGGATAAAGAAGCCCTTGTCCACCACCATGCCCGCAAAGCTGAAGAGCGTCGCCAGCAGAATGTGACCAGCGGTCATGTTCGCAAACAAACGCAGCGCGAGCGCGAAGGGCTTGATGAGCAACTGGCTGGCAAGTTCGAGCACAAAGATGATGACCGACGCGGGGAACGGAGCACCGGCCGTCATGTGGCTCAAGTAGCCGCCAATCCCCAGCCGCTTGATCGCGACGCCATTGAAGAAGACGCACGCGACGATAGCGAGCACCGCCGTCACCCAAATGTTCTGCGTCGCCGTACCACCAATGGGCGTTTCGTGAGCTGCTTTGAGTTCAGGCGAAGCCAGGTGCACGAGGTCCAGAATCGGAATCAGACCCAGCAAGTTGTTGACGAGAATAAAGAAGAAAATCGTCCACAGGAAGGGCATCAGCGAGTTGGTCCGCTCACCCAGCAGCGGCCGCGCGACTTCTTCTCGCAGGTACACGCAGATCACTTCGATCATGTGCGCGAACTTGTTCTTGGTCACATAGCGATCCGTGCCCTGGCTCGCATCACCCGTCTTGATTTTGCTGGCAACATACAAACCGCCCAGCACCAGAATGATCAGGCTGAGCACCAAATTGCCCTGATTGCCCGACCAAATCCAATAGCCGTCGGCGTTCTTCGCAAAGACGTGGTTGTACACGTGGTCCGCAGGAGAGCCCGCAGCCAGCGTGAGCGTCGAACCAATCAGTGAGTGTGAAAGCGTTGAAAGCATGGTGATTTTCGCTTACCCGACGTTTTCGCCCGCCGCACCAGATGCCGCAGACTTGGATTGAGCAGAGTTGAATTGAGCAGACTGGGATTGATTGGAAGAATTCGTGAACGCACTCGAAGGCAAGCCATGCAGCAGCATCGCCGCCGTCACCGCCTGCACCATCATGACCACAAACACACCCGCAAATGCCCCCATGACCAGCGGCTTGCGAGCAAGTTCAAACATCGTCGTCAGTGCAAATGCCGCACCGATCGCCACCAGCGTCTGCGCCATCGTCATCGCGAGAACCGCCATGCCGAAGCGATCAGCCCGAGCGAGCGGAGGCATGACTGCAGGCACCAAGCCCAACACCGCAGCAATCGCGACCACACTGCCCGCCGCCACCATCGCTTGTGTGTTTCCACCCATGCCAGCACAAGCAACCACGCCTACAGCCACACCCAGCACCCCGGCGAGAATCGCCTTGGGCAGGTATTTGCCAACGGGAATGGAAGCAGTCGATGTCACAGGGCAGTTCACGGGGCAATTCACACGGCAACGCTGAGCAATGCAACAGAAAAACCCGCAAAGCCAGCCGCTCCAAAAAGCGTCCAGCCTGAAGGGGTCCAAGCGTAGGAAGTAGGCAGGCGTTCGTCGACCCGGTAGAACCTGTCAACTCCCGCGTGCATGCAGTCGCTGCGACCACCCGCCAATAGCCCGCCAAGAGCACTACTTGCTCTTATTCAGCCGCTTGAGCAGCCGAAACGTCCCCACGATAAACCCAACCCCCGCGCCGATCACCGTTCCCAGTGGAAAACTGCCCTTCCAACGGTCGAACAAATACCCCACAGCCCCGCCCGCCGCCGACGTGAACAGAAAGTCCAGCCCAATTGCCAGACTCTTCCCCAGTTCGCCCAGACCCGCGACCACGCCGGGAGTCTTCCCCATCATCGACGCTGGCCGACGCACGGGCGTCTGCAACAGCGCGGGAATCTCCGGCGGCTCACTACTGGGCGCATCCTTTATCTCGCCCACCTTCTCCCGCAGTGTCCGCGTGGTGTCTTCCAGATTGAGTTCATCGCGATTCTCGGGCATGAGCAATCGTAGAGGGTGCAAGCCGACATGCTCGCCCGGCTCAACTGCCGCCGCTGGCACTATGTGCTCCCTTCGAACAGTCTCGATGTCCACTTTTGCCAAGGCCAAGAAAACCCACGTTACAATGTGCTCTGCCGCAGCACCAACGGCTGCGCCTATTGAGCGCCCAGCATGAGCTACAACGTCGCCATCTGCCTGCCGCCGATCTCGCCCGATGACAATGTTGCGTGGGCCGAACTTGACGCGATGATTGATGAGAAGGGCGAGGTGCCCGCCGTATTCAAACAGTTGCACGATGAACTCACGGCCCGCTTCCCGTGCATCTGTACTCTGCCCGACGACAAGGTGGATGACGGGCTGTGGGCCGACGGCCCTCTGTGGAACAACTTCGGCCACCGGGCCGCAGTGCTTGCAATGTCGCACTCCAAGGCCCATGAAGCGATGCCGTTCATCATCGAACGCGCAAACAAGTTGGGCCTTGTAGTCTTCGATTGGACCGGGCCGGCGATCCATCGACCTCCATCCACGAGTCTTCCGCCCCAGTCGCCCAGCGGTGCGCGCCGGGAAACCAAGTGGGTGGAGTTGCGGGAGCGCATCGAGTGGAAGGTGCGCGACGCGATTGTCATCATTATCTGGCTCGGTTGTATCGCAATGGGCGTGTGGGGCGTGATCTACTTCTTCTGGCACACGTGAATCGCGTCAAGCGTCGATTCGTTCACGAACTGAGCCGCCCCTCATCACTGTTCACATGTTGTGCAGAGCGAAGCCGCAAATAACCCTTCGAGCAAGTCACTCGCGGCTTTCCGATCTGAAAGGAATCGCAACTACCCCAACTGCCCCACCAAAATCACATACCCATCCAAATCCGTCACGCGCAGCTCGCCGATCGGCATGTGCGGCGGGTGCGAAACCGCAAACACCATGTTCGGCCCATGATGAGGTTCGCTCTTGCCGCTATACGCCCCGCCATCGCGCACGCCGCTGGCGAGCAAATGCCGCCGCAGCCCCGCGACATCATTGCTGTACATATAGAACAGCACCGCCTGCTGCCCCGCATCAATCGCCCCACTCGCCCGCGCCAACATGATCTCCGCCGCGCCACTGCGAGCCAAAGCCCAAAACGCCACGGCGCCATCCTTGAGCACACTTTCCGGCTCAAACCCCAGCAACCCATAAAACCCCAGCGACGCCTGGACATCCGCCACATGCACAAACGGCACCAGCCGATGCACACCGGCGGGACCAAGCTTCGGATGCAACGCAGAACCAGCAGCAGTGGGGGAGTTCATGCGCGAGCGTATTGGGAAAGCAACGCGCAGCATTTCTCGTTCGCCACACCCAATCGCCTTCACCAAATCTCACCGCCGCTTGGGCCCTGACTTCACAAAGTCGCGCAGTTTGATCTTGACCATTCTGCCATCGGGATGGTGCCACACTACGCCTTCGATCGTCCGAGCCATCAAGTACGCCTTGATTGCTTCAAACTCGCGCGGCATGTCGTGCAGCACTTCGCTGCCGTGCAGCACAAGCACATGCTTCTCAAATCCATCCGGATTACCCTGCACCTTGGGTCCGCACAGCTCATACGTGCCATCAGGCAGCATGCCTGCCGCGTCCCACGCTTCGCGAAACCAGCGATCCTCAGGCCCATCGCCCACGAGCAACCAGCCAGGCCAGTGACCTGTCACCGGATCTGCATCCTGCGCCGGCTCAAAACCTGGCGGCGGCGTCTTGCCTTGCTGCGCATCAAAACGCTTATAGAGCTTCCCGCCCTGCACGCGCGTGCATGTCCCGTCAAACTTCCGTGTGGCAACGCCCTCACCCGCCAACACCCACTCTGCGCCCGGCACAACTTCATCCCGAACCAGCCGGTCGCCTTCGTAATTACGCTGAAACAACGAAACGATCTTCCGCATCACATTCCCCTTCTTCTTGGCACAATTCTAGCAACACCCAACCGACTCGAGCGTCCCGCGCCTTCAACACCACCGTCCATCACCAAGCCGCGTCGACACGGTCAAGCAGCCGCAGCAGCGCGGCGTTGAACTCCTCTTGCCTTTCGAGGTTGGGCATGTGGCCCACGCGCGGCATCCACTGCATGTCGCAATCCGCCAAGAGCGACGCCATCTTCATCGCGTCGTCTCTCGTCGTAAAGGCATCTTCATCACCCACGACCACCGTCGCGGGCCCAGTGAACGCGGCAAGCACCGGTTCGTACGCCGGGCGCATCGCGCGGGCACGGAGCGCCGCAGCCGCACCTTGCGGATCGGTTCCCTGCATCATCGCGAGCACGGCTTGCCCGATCTCCGGCCTCTCCGCGAGGCACGTCGCGCCGACCATCTTCGGCAGAACCTCCGCGGCGTATCCCGCCATCCCTTCGCGGATCAGCCGATCTGCCATCGCAAACCGCCGCAACTTGCCTTCGGGCGATTCGCTCTGCGGAAACGTCGCCGCGAGCAGCAGCCCGCACACGCGATGCGGTGCCTGCCGGCACACGTCCATCGCGATCTGTCCGCCCATCGATAATCCGACGACGACGGCATGATCGATCCCCAGCGCATCGAGGAGCGCGAGCAGGTCCTTGCCGTAGTCTTCGAAAGCTGGCGCGCCAGCCCAAGCTGCGCTCTCGCCGTACCCCCGCAGATCCGGCGCGATCGCCCGCCAGCCCTTCGCGGCGACCGCGCTGAGTTGTGGCCGCCACATCGAGCGATTGAACGGATGTCCGTGAATCAGCAGCACCGCCTTGGTGCCGCGAGGGCCTTCGTCATCGAATGCGAGCAAGTTCGATTCGTTTCCGGTCATCATGCGCGGAGTGTAACGCCCCGCCGTTTACCACAACCAGCTCCTGCCACCGTCCACGTGCCACCGACCGTGGCCTTGCACGGTCGGTGCGAGCAACAGATGACGCACCGACCGCTCAAAGCAGCGGTCGGTGGCACGGCATTTCTCAGCACACCGGCCCCGCGCAATATCCAACCACCACCTTCGCATCTGGATCGAGCCCCACCCGGCTTTGCCATTCCCCGGCACCCCATCCTGCTTTTGAGAACCGCCCAATGCCCCCGGCCCGCATCAGGCTGCAAAGCCAGCCTGATGGCACGCTTCGCGGATGATGCAACCTGCCCGGCGATCTGATATCATCCGACAGTCAAGGAGTGACGCCGCATGAGGTCGATTGAACTATTTGCAGGCGCTGGTGGCCTTGCCATCGCTACCGCGAACGCTGGGTTTGAGCACGATGCTGTGCTTGAATGGGACCAGAACGCTTGCGACACAATTCGTCGCAACAAGGCAGCCCGGTTGCCGCATGTCCGCGACTGGAACGTAGTGCAAGGCGATGTGAGCGAGTATGACTTTCGTCAACATGAGGGCTCGGCCGAGTTTGTTTCGGGCGGACCGCCATGTCAGCCTTTCAGCATCGGTGGCAAGCACATGGGCATGGACGACCGAAGGAATATGTTCCCGCACGCGGTTCGGGCCGTTCGTGAAATTGCACCGAAGGCATTCCTCTTCGAGAACGTTAAGGGCTTGCTTCGAAAGAGTTTCGCCAACTACTACAACTACATCATTTTGCAATTGACGTACCCCGAGATCGTGCGCAGGGGAGATGAGGAGTGGATGGACCACCACGCGCGACTAGAGCGTGCAGTTACAGGGGGCAAGCACAAAGGGCTGAAGTACAACGTCGTGTTTCACCTCCTCAATGCCGCTGATTATGGAGTTTCCCAGCGACGCGAACGAGTGCTCATTGTCGGTGTGAGGGCCGACATGGGGATCACATTCAGCTTTCCGACAGCCACACACGAGGAAGATGCGTTGCTCTTCGACAAGTGGGTGAGCGGCGAATACTGGGAGCGTCACAAAGTTGCCAAGCGAAACCGGCTGGTGGCATCAACCTTCCCGTGCCATCACGCTCGGCTTTGCGAGCGTGATGCGTTTGTCGCTGCCTCTTCGGCATCAGGCTTGCAAAGCCAAGCCTGATGGCACGTGGACTGTGCGGGCTCAAACCCCACACCACCTGCTGTCCCACGACGCCTTCAACACAACTCCGCGTCCTCCGCGTTCTCCGCGGTGAACCTGTCTTGCCTGCCTTCCCTGTCTCGCCTGTCTTTCTTTGTGCCCTCTGTGCCTCTGTGGTGAACTGCCTTGCTGTCTTTGCTTCTGGCGGGGCGGGGGTTACATCAGAGCCTTGAGCGCGACTTGCTCCGCCGCCCGCATGGCTTCGCGGACTTGTTGGCCGTTGGGGGCGCCGCCTTGGGCGTTGTCGTCTTTGCCGCCGCCTTTGCCGCCCATGGCGGCTGCTGCTTCGCGCAGCCATGCGCCGGCTTTGAGGCCTTTGGCGATGGATGCATCGGGGACGCTGGCGTGCATCATGGCTTTGCCAGCATCATCGACGGCGAAGAGCATGACGGCGACGCGAGGCAGTGAATCGCGGATGACCTTGACGGCACTTTGCAGGGCGTTGCGATCATCGCCGCATTCGATCTGGCCCACGACCACCAGGCTGTTGCTGTTCTGCGCACCTTGGGCCAGCGTGCGGGCCTGCGCGATGGCTTTCTGTTCCATCGCGGCGGCGACTTGCTTGCCGAGGGCTTTGACTTTCTCTTGCAGCCCGGCGATCTGGGCCCGCAAAGCAGTTTTGCGACTGGCCGAGATGCTGGCGGCGTCAACATCTGCGAGCAATGCTGTCACGGCTTTGGGAAGCTCGTTTGCTTGGCTGTCGGGCATCGCGCTCGCGGCCTGCACCTTCGCGCTGATGGAATCTGCAAGGCGTGCAGCTTCAGCGGCTTTCTCGCCCGTGACGCCGACGATGCGGCGCACGCCCTTGGCCACGGCTTCTTCACTCAGCACCGCGAAGGAACCAATCTCGCCCGTGGCGGCAACGTGAATGCCGCCGCAGAACTCGATGCTGTAGCCGCGCCACTCGCTGTTGCTGGGGTTGGCCAGCAGGTCTTCGGTGGGCACGCCGATGGAAACCACGCGCACGGGGTCGGGATAAGTTTCACCAAAAACGGCCCGCAAACTGTTGAATTCTTTGGCCTTCGCGAGCGGAGCAATTTCGGCGTGCACAATGTAGTTGGCCGCGATTTGCTTGGTGACCAGTTCTTCGACCTTGGCGAGTTGCTCGCCGCTGACGGGGGCGTTGTTGGAGAAGTCAAAGCGGAAGCGATCGTCGGCGACGAGCGAACCTTTCTGATCAACGCTATCGCCCAGCACTTCGCGCAGGGCCCAGTTGGAGAGGTGGGTGGCGGTGTGATTGCTGGCGATTTTGCTGCGCTTGCCGCGAGCGACGTTCATCGTCACGGTATCGCCCACGCGCAGCGCGCCGCGCTGCACGTGACCGATGTGCAGCACATAGCCGCCGAAGGCCTGCGTGGATTCAACTTCGAATTCGCCGCTGTGGCTGGAGCTGCCCGAGATCACATGAATCTCGCCCGCGTCGCCTTCTTGGCCGCCCATGGTCGCGTAAAAGGGCGATTTATCGGTGACGATGCCAATCTTCTTGCTCGCATCGCCCACGTGCATGTGCGTGTGCTCATCAAAGTTGTGGCCGTTCCAGATTGCGCGCACATGGGCCTTGATGGGCTTGGGTGATTCGTACTTACTGGAATCATCGGTGGGCTGCACGCCCAGGTGCTTGAGGCGCGCGACTTGCTCGCCGGAGAGGGCGAGTTGTTTTTCGCCGCCGTCTTTGGCGGGGCCAGCGCGTGAGATTTCTTTGGCCTTCTCAAGCTCGGCTTCGTACGCAGTTTCGTCAACGGTCATGCCGCGTTCTTCGGCCATGAGTTTGGTGAGGTCAAGCGGGAAGCCGAAGGTGTCGTAGAGCTTGAAGGCGTCGGCACCGGAGATGGTTTTGTCCTTTGCACTCGCAGCGACTTCTTCAAACAGCTTGATCCCGCGATCCAGCGTCTTGCCAAAGCTCTCTTCTTCTTCAAGAATGATCCCTTGCACCTTCGCCGGGTTCTTCTTCAGTTCCGGGAAAGCTCCGCCAAAGTGCTCAACCACCGTGGGCACAAGCGCGGCGAAGAAGCCGCTCTTGGCGTGCAGCATCTGGCGACCATATCGCACCGCGCGCCGCAAAATGCGCCGCAGCACATAGCCCCGGCCTTCGTTGCTGGGCAACGCACCGTCGGTAATCGCAATTGTCAACGTGCGAATGTGATCGGCGATGACGCGATACGCGGTATCAACGCCGTCCTTGTCCGCCGCGCCGAGTTTGCCGCCGTAAGGCCTCGAGCCCGTCAACTGCTCGATCTTCATGAAGATCGGGCCAAAGACGTCGGTGTCGTAGTTGCTGCGAACGTTCTGCAACACGCTGACGAGACGCTCAAGGCCCATCCCGGTATCAACGTGCTTCGCAGGCAACGGCCGCAGCGAGCCATCAGTCTCGCGATTGAACTGAATGAACACGTTGTTCCAAATTTCCAGCACATCCGGATCGCCGCTGTTCACCAGTTTCGCGGCGTTGCGCCCGCCGATGCGATCAAAGTGAATCTCGGTGCAAGGCCCGCAAGGCCCCGTGTCGCCCATCTCCCAGAAGTTGTCCTTCATGTTGCCAGGCAGCACGTGATCCGCCGGCAGGAACTTGAGCCACAAGTCGCGCGTCTCAGTATCAACCGGCAAGCCTTGCTTCTCATTGCCTTCAAAGTACGTGGCGTAGAGCCGATCCTTGCTCAAGCCAAAAACGTTGACGAGCAAATCAAACGACCACTCGACCGCTTCCTTCTTGAAGTAGTCGCCAAAGGACCAGTTCCCCAGCATCTCAAAAAACGTGTGGTGATACGTGTCCTTGCCCACGTCATCAAGATCGTTGTGCTTGCCGCCCGCGCGAATGCACTTCTGCGTGTTCGCCGCGCGCTTCATCTTGCCCATTGCCGTGCTTGGGTCTGCCTGACCCAGAAAAATCGGCTTGAACTGGTTCATCCCCGCGTTGGTAAACAGCAACGTCGGGTCATCCAGCGGCACCGCGGGCGAACTGGGCACGAAGACGTGCCCCTGCTTTTTGCAGAAGTAATCGATGTAGGTCTTGCGAACGTTGTCAACAGTCCATTGCATAGCGGGGCAGGATAGGTAAACATTCGGCGAGCGAGGAAATCGCCAGTTGGCCGATCAAAATCCCGCAGTAATCCCCACCAGCCGCCGCGTACGCTCGCCTCGCACGCACAAGTCCAGCCACCATGCGAAAAGCCGCGTTCATCCTCCTGACCATCGCCAGCCTCAGCATCGCCGCGTACGCCATCGTCGCGTACACACTTTTTCCCGTCGGCTCGCTCGTTCATCCGCAGATGAAAGCGACCTACGCCATTCATCGCATCGGCATCCTCACGCACATCTTCGCTTCGAGTCTCACGCTGTTGCTCGGGCCTTGGCAGTTCATCCCGACAGTCCGCGTCCGCTGGCCACAAGTCCATCGCAACATGGGCCGCGTCTACTTGGCTCTTGGCGTTCTGCCGGGCGGCCTCGCTGGTCTCTACATGGCCATGTACGCCTTCGGCGGCATCGTTTCTCACACAGGCTTCGCACTGCTCGCCCTCATCTGGCTCTTCACTGGCTACCGCGCGTACGCCGCCGCTCGCGCGCGAAACTTTGTCGCCCATCGCGCGTGGATGATCCGCAACTTCGCCCTCGCACTTGGTGCCTTGACGCTCCGCATCCAACTCGGCGCGTGTTTCGCCGCCAAAATTCCCTTTGAGACCTTCTACCCCATTCTCGCATGGACGGCGTGGATACCCAATGTCATCATCGCGGAGTGGATCGTGCATCGCATCAAGTCGGATGAGCCAACCGTTCGCGTGAGCTGATCTCCGCGCCTGAACTCACACGCTCATTTCACCATCGCGCGCATCACCCCGCACCGCACCACGCCCACCGCAGCAGTGGGCTCACACACGCGCCGCCACCATCGCCGCAGAGACCGCTGGGCTTCGAACGCTCCCGATCTCGTAAGCGTGCCCTCGCGCACTTCAAAAACCGGCAACCCCGCCGCATCGCTTCGCACCATCAGCGTCGCGCTCGCGCCACCCGCGCGCAATCCACTCACGTGCACAAATTCGCCGATGTCTTTCCTTGCCTCGCCCCACGTTGCTACTCGCCGCCGCGCTGCTGAAACATCGGCCACCTGCCAACTCACACGCCCCGCCGTCACCGCCGCCAGCACCATCGCCGCTGGCTCCATCTCGGCACCTACCACCGCGATTTCCTCATGAAACAACCCCGTGAGCATCACCTTTTGCAGCCGCTCACGCAGTTGCGTATTCCCGCCGCTTGCAATATCCACAATCCGCTCGGGCTCCGTCGCCGCCGACCGCCAATTCGTGCAATCAATCCGTTCTCGCTTATTCCCGCCCGTCAAGTGCATCACAAAACTCTCCGGCATCTCGCTTAGCCTGCGCGTGTGCCGATTCATCAGCCGCGACAATCTTCGCACCGGCAACTCAAACAATCGCTCACCCACTTCATGCCACAAAGGCTGCTCATACACCGGCGGAAAACTCAGCCGCCCATGCATGTTCCACCATCCCAGCATCTTCTCAAAAATCGGCCCATGCACCGCAGGCGTGTACACGCACACGCCGCCTTGCAAGTGCCGCTCCACGCGCACGCGTCGCCCCACAACATGCCGCCACTTGCCCAGTGCACCCGCCCACGGGTAAGGCCCCACCCCATCCTCCGCCCCTTGAATCTCAGGCGTCATGCCCACGTGCGTTGCAGGCACATACTCAAAAAAGTTCGGGCAATCCTGCGTAAAAAACACATCCGGATCAATCACCAGCGCACGTTCATACGCGTGCAAGTACTTCGCCAGTTCCAATCTCGCCCAACTCGGATGTGGCGCGTACGGAAAGTCAAACACACGCACGTCACAACCCCACCGCGCCGCCGCCGCTTCAATCGAAGCTCGCGCATTGCGAGGCCATTCCATCGTGCTGTGCATCGCAATCACGTTCATCAGTATCCCGCCGGCGCCCCGCCCTTGCGCGGATCACTCGCCGCTTCCCAGCCCTTCGCGTGCTTGCGAATGACCTGCACCGCTGCAATCGGCGCACGTTTCGTCACCACATGCCCCCACGCCGCGAGCTCGTCACGCAGCGAAGTTTCCAACAGCGCCGGCTCAAGCTGCAACGTATCCGGACTCCACTGATGATGAAACCGCGGCGAAGCAACACTCGCGTCCGCATTCATATCAAACACCGTTGCATTCAAAATCGCCTGCAAAGTTCCCGTAATGATTCGCGGCCCACCGCTCGCACCCGCCATCATGAAGCACGACCCATCAGCCTCTTGCACAATCGTTGGCGTCATGCAACTGAGCGGCCGCTTCCCCGGCGCGGGCAAGTTCTGTCCATCATGCATCAGCCCAAACGCATTCGCGACGCCACGCCGCGTCACAAAATCATCAATGCTGTCATTGAGCATGAAGTCAAACCCGTCAACACCCACGAGCGACCCAAATTCAAAGTTGATCGTCTCCGTACACGCCACGCTGTTGCCCGCTTCATCCACAACACACAAGTGACTCGTCCCATGATCATCGCGCACCGGCTCAGCCACGCCATAACTCTCGCTCGCGTGCGTACGCGACATCTCAATCCGCGCCGCCGCCGCTCGCAGTCGCTCTGGCCGCAGCATTTCATCAATCGGCAGCTTCACAAAATCCCCATCCCCCAAGTACCTTGCCCGATCCGCAAAGGCATGCTTGAGCGCCTCGCACACCAGATGCGCATATGCCGCGCTGTTGTGCCCCTGCTCGCGCGCAATCGCTCGCAGCTCTTCACCGCGCGACTCCAACAGCGCGAAAACCTGCGCCAGCACAATCCCGCCACTACTAGGCGGCGGCGCACTCAACACGCGCCTCCCACCCCACGACGTCACAAACGGCTCATGCTCGCGCACGCGAAAAGCCCGCAAATCATCGAGTGAAAGCACGCCACCATCGCGCCGTGCAGATGCAACCATCGCCGCCGCCACGTCACCCTCATAAAACCCCGCAAGCCCATCGCTCGCAATCTTCGCAAACACCTGCTCTTGCCCCGCCAGCTTCACGCGCGAGCCCGCTCGCACGAGCCCACGCTGCAAAAACAACTCCCACAACATCCCGAACCGTTCGCGCCGACCAACCTGCCCATCCAACCACGTCATCACTTCCTTCGCGCTGCTCTCGTAATGCGCGTCCGCCTCGTACCCCTCGCGCGCCAATCGCATGGCAGGCTCAAGCGCGCGTCCAATCGGCATCGTCCCAAATCGCGCGAGCGCATGCAACATACCCGCCACATGCCCAGGCACCGCAACCGACTTTCCCCCGCGCAAACTCGCAAACGCATCCGGATCACCCTCGAAAAAATCCTCCCGCATCGCCGCCGGCGCACAGTCACGGTAATTGATGCACACGCTGCGTCCATCACGCATCGCCACCAGCATGAACCCGCCGCCGCCAATGCCGCACGAGTAAGGCCGCACCACCGACAACGCAAAACTCGTCGCAACCGCCGCGTCCAGCCGACGCAAGCCCATGATCCGCCGCCACTGCCGCTCGCTCAAAAATCATGCTGCCTTCTCGCTTCTCTTCCCCACACTCACAACTTCTTCCCCGCATGCATCGCCCGCCACTTCGTCACCGCCTCCGGCTCGCGCGGATAAATCGGCGTCAACCTCGCCGGCTCACTCGCATCTAGTCCTTCACTCACGCGCGCACAAGCCACCGCATCAAACACCGGATGCACGATCGCCCACCCCTTGCTCATCGCAACATCGCGCATCGCCGATGGCAAGTGGCTATCCGCAATCACCGCCACAATCGCCAGCTTCGCCAGTTGCCCCGCGTCCATCACCCCCGCACTCACCATCGCTCCGCTCGCATCAATCACCGTCACATGCGCAGTCTCCCCCTTGCTCGCCAGCACCACTGCGCACGCGCCGCTGCCCCGCGCCGTCCCCGCCGCCACCACCATCGCCGACGGCACACCCACCAGCTGTGCCCCCGTCACCTCCGCAATCATCCGCGCACACGTCACCGCAATCCGCACATTCGTAAACCCACCAGGCCCCATCGACACCACCACTCGCGCAAGTTCCCGAGGCACCACCCCGCATCGCCCGCACAAACTATCCACCGCCCGCATCAAATCATCATGCTGCGCATTACCCGTCGCAATCGCCTCAACCCCCAAAACTTCCCCCGCGCGCAGCAACGCCACCCCCGGCTTCGCCACCGACTGCTCGGCAACGCCAGACGGATTACTGGTTTCAATCGCAAGAGTCACATCACGCGGCACACCGCAGGATACGTAAGCCAACCACCCATGCCCCGCTAGCATTCCCCTCACGCGTACTTTTGCCGCCCGGAGGTTCCATGCGTTTATTCGCTTCCATTCCGACTTCCATCCCCGCTTTCATCCTCACCCTCTGCGCCTGCGCCGGCCTCGCCCTCGCCCAAGCCACCGTCAATCCCGACGCCGCCAAAAAGCCCGCAGTCACCATCGACATCACCAAGCCCGAAGAAGGTCCAGGCAAAGTCGGCTGGTGGAACGATGCCGTCTTCTACCAAATCTTCGTCCGCAGCTTCCAAGACAACCCTCGCGGCGCAAAATCCGGCGACGGCATAGGCGACTTCCAAGGCCTCATCACGCGCCTTGATTATCTCAACGACGGCGATCCCAAAACCGACACCGACCTGGGCGTCACCGCCATCTGGCTCATGCCCGTCATGCAGTCTCCCAGCTACCACGGCTACGACGTGCAAGACTACAAGCAAATCGAACAAGACTACGGCACCAACGCCGACTTCCAAAAGTTCGTCGCAGAAGCCCACAAACGCGGCATCAAAGTCATCCTCGACCTCGTCCTCAATCACACCAGCGACAAACACCCCTGGTTCACCGAATCCGCCAAACCCAAAAGCGAACAACACGATTGGTACATCTGGGCCGAAAAAGACCCCGCTTACAAAGGCCCCTGGAACCAAAAAGTCTGGCACAAAAAAGGTCCCGGCTTCTACTACGGCATCTTCAGTGATCGCATGCCCGACCTCAACTACGCCAACCCTCTCGTCACGCGCGAGATGCTCGACATCACCAAGTGGGGCCTCACCGACATGAAAGTCGATGGCTACCGCCTCGACGCCATCCGCCATCTCTTCGAAGACGGCCAGCTCCAAGAAAGCGCGCCGCAAACCTTCGACTGGCTCAAGCAATACTTCGCCGCCACCAAAGAAGCCACCAAAGACGCCTTCAGCATCGGCGAAGTCTGGGCACCCAGCGACCAAGCCAGCATGTACGTCGGCGGCATGATGGACGCCGTCTTCGAGTTCGATCTCGCCGGTGCCATGGTCCAAGCCGCTCGCGATGGCAAAGCCCAGCCCGTCATCGACGCCCAAGCCAAAGTCCTCGCCCTCTACCCGCCCAATCAATACGGCCGCTTCCTCAGCAACCACGACCAAACCCGCGTCATGACGCAGCTTCGCGATAACGAAGCCAGCGGCCAAGTCGCCGCCGTCATGCTCCTCACAGGCCCGGGCATTCCCTTCATCTACTACGGCGAAGAACTCGGCATGACAGGCGACAAGCCCGACGAAAATCTCCGCACGCCCATGCAATGGGAAAATTCCCGCACCGCAGGCTTCACAACAGGCAAGCCCTGGCGCGCTGTCCAGCCCGACATCGCCCGCAAAAATCTCGTCACGCAGCGCAAAGACCAGGGCAGCATGTTCAACCTGTATCGCAAGTTGATCGAGCTGCGCACCCAAAGCGAAGCCCTCCGCGCCGGCTCCTACATCCCCGTCGAATCCGCCAACCCAGGCGTCTATGCCTTCATCCGCACCGCCGGCACCGCCGACCCGCGAGGCCGTAACGCAACCGACGCCAAACTCGTCGTCATCAACCTCACCGATGCACCAATCGCCGACTACACCCTCTCCGCCCAGCTACGCCTAGGCGACCCCGCCGTCAGCACCGAACTGCTCCGCAACGTCCCAATCACGCAAGCCAAATGGTCCGACGCCGGCACCTTCGTCGGCTGGAAACCCTTCGCCGAACTCGAAGCCAAACGCGGTTACATCATCGATCTGAAAGTGAAGTAAGCTGTTCTTGCAGCACGCCAGACGCCTTATACGTCCACGCGCGTTGCGTGGCGCGCCATCGCCACCACCTCATCCACGCACTTACCAATCCCCACGTACACATCGTGAGGCGTCGCCGCATCGTCCATATACGCCGGCGTCGTCACCACGCGATTCACACTATCGGTCACCGCCTCGCGCGTCGCGCAGTTGCGATGCGTATTGCCAAACATGTTCGCCGCCGCTGCCGCCGGGTTGGTCTCAAAGTTGTCCACCCCCAGCGTGAGCATCAACCCAGGCCCTGCCCGCCCATGCACCGTCGCCTTCGTGCCCAGCACCTTCGCCGCGATGATCGGCGCAATGCAAATAAACCCCATGGGCTTCTTCGCCGCATAAAACGCCGCAATCGTGCGCTGCACATCCTCACGCACCGTCATGTTCACGCCATCAAACGCA
>VYLN01000021.1_pt1 | contig 49557 bp, 33 predicted proteins | sample 5109471 | NCBI WGS metagenome assembly VYLN01 (sample SAMN12291806, study PRJNA351875) | freshwater metagenome | isolation source: freshwater lake | place: USA: Michigan, Lee Lake | collected 2013-08-06 | reverse complement strand
CCATGAGCGTGAGAACGATCATGGTGGGACCTTGCCAGGCGGGGTGGCGGATTGTGGGGGTGGTGGGCAGGAGGGGAGGGTAGAGGGGGCGGGGAGTGGCAGATTTTGGCTGGCAAGATCGGTAGAATTTGGCGGCGTGCGTAATGCGGGGCATTGCGGGACGTGGCAACTTGTTGTATATTGGTCGCGTGCTGCTGCGCGACAAGGATACCTCCGTAGATTTGACCGATGCCGCGAGTGCGACGCTGGGTGCCATCAAGTTCGGCGTTGCGGACATGATGCGGTACGTGGGTGGTGGTTCGCATCAGGCTTGCGGAGCCAAGCCTGATGGCACGTTGATGCCACCTGCCGTGATGCGTTGAGCAATCGAACGCGATGAGTGTTCTACCACCCGCCGAAGGGGACGATTACTTTTTGGGAACCCGCCGCTGCCCCTCTGGGGCAGTTGGGTGTGGGGGGGAGTGGGGGAGAGGGTTTCCACGGGTTGCGCCCGCGGGGCGCGGGCTTTACCCGTGGCTACAGGCCGTCGCCCCGTTGGGGCGAGGATGCGGGGGTGCGAGAGTGTTTTGGGCGCGGGCTTCGTTTGGTTGGGAGGACTTTGTATCGGTGCGAAGTTGGTGGGCAACTATTTTGTTGCGCGCATGTTGAGGGAGATGGGGAAGCCGGCGAAGGCGGTGGTGCTGGTGTCGTCGAAGAGGTCGAATTTTTCGACGCGTTCGATGTTGGTGAAGCCGATTTCTTTGAGCATTTGGTGGGCGATTTGGAAGGTGAAGCCGCATTTGTGGTAGTCGTGCGGGTTGGTTTGGCCGCCGTAGATCATGCGGATGACGTGCCAGCGGCCTTCGAGGGTCATTTGGGGTGAGCCGAGCAGCCAGGCCATGAGTTGGAGGTCGGGGACGCTGAACATGAGTTTGCCGCCTGGGTTCAAGACGCGGCGGGCCTCGGCCCAGGCGGTTGGGAGTTCGCGTGCGTAGTCGAGGTGTTCGTAGACGTGGCTGGCGTAGATCTCGTCGACCGAGTTGTCGGCGAATTGGCGCAGGTCGTAGGCCTGGCCCACGTAGTCGACGCCTGGGAGTTGGCGGACGTTGAGGATTTTCCAGCCGTCTTTGATGATTTCACCGCCGATGTGGAGGCGGAGGGGGGAGGGGGGAGTCATGGGAAAAAGTAGGGACGGGGAAGTACGGGAGCGAAGAAGTACCGGAGTACCGGAGTACCGAAGGAAAGGCAGTTGGGTACGCGGTACTTCGGTACTTCGGTACTCCGGCACTATGCTGCCTCATGCTTGCGGAGGTCATCGACATGTATTTTGACGGCTGGTTTCCGATGCATGATGCGGTGCGGGGGGTGACGGAGTGGGTGCAGCCGCAGGAGCGGGCGATGATTCCGTTGGATGCGAGGTTTGTGGTGCCGAGGACGACGCGGCAGGCTTTGGCGCGGGGGAAGTTTGTGGTGACGATTGATTGCGCGTTTGCGGCGGTGATTGAGGGGTGCTGGAAGCGCGAGCGCGATGGGTCGTGGCTGCATGAGGAGATTGTGGAGATGTTTGTCGCGCTGCATGAGGCGGGGTTTGCGCACAGTGTGGAGGCGTGGGTGGTGAGAGAAGGCGGGGGTGAACGCGAGTTGGTGGGCGGGTTGTATGGGCTCGCGCTGGGGAAGGTGTTTGCAGGCGAGAGCATGTTTTCTCTGCCTGAGCGCGGCGGAACTGAGGCGAGCAAGGTGTGTTTGGTGAAGCTGGTGGAGGAACTGCGGGCGCGGGAGTTTGTGGGGCTGGATAGCCAGTTGTACAACCCGCATTTGGAGCAGTTTGGATTGGTGGAGGTGGCGCGGGAGGAGTACTTGGCGTTGCTGGCGAAGCAGCGCGGGGCACTGAAGGCGGAGAGTTGGCGGCGGGAGGCGTAGTTGGCGCGCGGTGTGGGCGGGCGTTATGCGGGGCGTGGATTATGCGGGGCGAGAAGCCGAACTACCCTGCGGGCATGAGTCAGATGTCCAATCCGTATGCGGCTTTGCAGCGCGATGATATGTTGATGGAGCAAAGAGTCAGCGTGATGGCAATTGTCGCGCTGGTGGTGGCGATTCTGGGATTTTTCGTGTGCATTGTGCCGGGGCTGGCGGGATTGGGTGCGCTGCTGGGTGTGGCGGCACTGGTGATTATTTCTCAGAGTGATGGGCGCGTGGGTGGGCGCGGGATGGCGATTGCGGCGATTGTGATCGGGCTGATCATGACAATTGGGCAGATTGGTGTTGCCATTGGCGTGCGGCAGGCGTGGGGCACGGCGCAGACGAAACTGTTTGCGCCGATGGCGGCGATTGTGAGTGACGCTGAGGCGAAAGACCTGGTGAAAGTGCAAGCGGCGATGACCAAGCCTGGCGCGAAGCGATTGACGCAGGCGCATGTGGATGCGTTTGCGGATGCGCTCAAGGATGAGATGGGGGCGTTTAAGGGATCGCCTAGCGGGATGATTCAGTTGGTGATGGCGTATCGCGATCTTGGGCCCATCATGCAGAAGTTTCAGGGGGGCGGAAGCAATGATGTGATTCCGATTCCGGTGGAATTTGAGAAGGGGATTGCGCTGCTGGCCGTACAGGTGGATGGCAGCGCGGGCAATGCGCCGGGGACGGCGGTGCAGGTGCCGATTGTAAATGTGAAAATCGTGACACCATCGGGGAAGGCGTTTTTGTTGTATCCGGGTGAAGCGGCGGAGGCGAAGGCGGCGGAGGCGAATGTGCAGTTTCCGGATGCACCCAATGAGCTGGCGGGCAAGGGTGAACGGGAAGGGGAAGCGCCGGCTGATGTGGATGCCGATGCGGAAGTTGATGCACAGCCGGCGAAACCGGATGCACCCAAGCCTGCGGAGAAACCGTGAGTAGCGTGCGAGCCGACAACACGGCGGGCGGGATTGGCGGGGCGCAGCGCGAGCCGATCATCAGCGTGCGCAATGTCGTCAAGCGATTTGATGGGCGGGCGGTGTTGGATGGGATCAACCTAGACATCATGCCGGGTGAGACGATGATCATCATGGGTGGCAGCGGCAGCGGGAAGAGCACGCTGCTGCGGACGATCATCGGAAGCTTTGCGGCAGATGAAGGCTCGGTGATGATGTTCGGCAAGAACATGTGCTCGATGCAGGAGGCGGGGCTCAACGAGGTGCGCAAGCGGTTTGGGATTTTGTTTCAGAGCGGGGCGTTGTTCAACAGCATGACGCTGGCGGAGAATGTGGCTCTGATATTGCAGGAACATACTGATCTTGGGGCAGAAATCATTGATATTCAGGTGAAGATCAAACTGGAGATGGTGGGGCTTTTGGAAGCGGCGAATCGGTATCCGTCGGAGGTTAGCGGCGGGATGAAGAAGCGCGCGGGGTTGGCGCGAGCGCTGGCGCTGGACCCGGAGATTTTGTTTTATGACGAACCCAGCGCGGGGCTTGATCCGGTGACGAGCGCGGAGATCGATCAGCTCATTATCAATTTGTCGAAGCAGCTTGGGGTGACCAGCGTGGTGGTGACGCACGAGATGGATAGTGCGTTCACGATTGCGGACAGGATTTGCATGCTGGATAAGGGGAAGATGATTGCGGTGGAGACGCGTGAGTGGTTTGATGCGATGCGCAAGCTGCCTGAAGATGAAGCGCAAACGCGGCCTGTGCGCGAGCGGCTGATTCGCCAGTTTTTGCGGGGTGATGCGCAGGGGCCGCTGACGGAGCGGAAGAATACGGGGAATTATGAGCGAGCGTTGTTTGGGGAGAGCGGGCCTGTGCTATTGCCTACGCCGAGCATTGAGCCGACGCGGCGGAGGTGAAGAGGAGAATGAAAAACGGGCTGCGGTGTGCGGCCCGTTGTTTGTTTTGTGGTTGTCGGGTTTTGGGGTGTTCGATCCGGACCTTCGCAGGGCGTCGGGTCCGGCGTCGGGCGATTAGGGAGCGCAGGTGCCGCCGGCGAGGACGCGGAAGTAGGTTTCGACGTCGTGATCGCTGGGGAAGACACCATCGTTGTTGAAGTCGATGTCGTCGCAGGCGGGGCAGCTTGCACCGGCGAGCACGGAGAAGAAGTCGATGACGTCTTGATCTTCGGGGAAGACGCCGTTGTTGTTGAAGTCGATGTCGTTGCAAGCAATGACGCGCGAGAGCAGACTGGCGGGGATGACCTGCTTGGCGACGCCCGTGCGCTGGTAGCGGAAGATGAGGCCTGCACCGCCGCCATTTTCGAAGAATTCGACGCGGAATTTGTGATATCCGGGCTGCAGTCCGATGCGATTGGCGCGTTCGATCATGCCGTGCAGGCCATCGTTCTCGATGAAAACGTTGGAGCCGATGAACATGCGCGAGCCGTCGTCGGATTCGAGATAGAAGGTGTAGAGGTCAGAGGCTTGGGCGAGGAAGTAGCCTTCGTAGACGGCGGCGACGTTGTCGGCGCGGCCGCTGCTCGAGAAGTTGCCGGTGGTGCTGGGGAAGTTGATGTTGGGAACGGTTGTGACCAGATAGGGTGTGAGCTGGTCGTATGCGCCGAGGCCCTGGGGGTTGTTTTCGATGTAGTACTTGACGTCGAGGGCGGGTTGCAGGCCGCCTGTGTTGCTTGGGCCCAGGAAGTCGGCGGGGTCGAAGACTTCGCCCGTGACGATGGCGGTTGCGGTGGTGTTGGCGGAATCGCGGGCGGTGTAGGTGAAGCTGTCGAGGCCTGTGTAGTTGGCGGGAGGGGCGTAGCGGAGTAGATCGCGACCGCCGGGACCTGCGCCGATGACGCGGGTGATGGTGCCGCCGCGGACGCTGGTTGGAGTGAAGGCGCTGATGGTGAGTGCGCTGGCGTTACGGGCGGAATCGTTGGCGAGGACGTCGATGTTTCGCGGGCTGGCGCTTTGGAAGATGCCCATGTCATCGGAAGCGGCTTGGACGTTGGGGATGTTTGCGAGCGTGAAGCTGGAGACGTTGGTGGACCATGCGCCGCTGCTGGTTTTGTATTCGCCGATACCCCAGAAGGTCGTGTTGTCGGCGGGATCGACTTGGATGTGGTAGTAATCTCCCCAGCGGCCACCCGATGCGGACGCGCCGGCTTGCACGATAAGCGGCAGCGACATGCGACCTGTGGGATCAGTGGGTGCTCGCGCGGCGATGGCGACGGCGGGGTTGGTGCCCGGACCGCTCACGCCCATGACCATGCCGATTTGTCCGGAGGCGTTGACGGTGATGGCGGGGAAGAAGGAGTGCATCGCGCCGCCTGGATCAACGTCGCCTGATTGCACGAGGGTTGGTGTGCCGGAGAGGGGCCAGGAGGCGGTGTTGAGTTCGTACCAGCGTGCGAAGCTGCGGCCTGCGACGCCCACGCTGTGAGCGAGGACGAGGCGGTTGTTTCGCCAAGCGGCGTTCATGACGCGAGCGTCGATGACGCTGACGGTGTTGCTGAGGTCGGGCGTTGCAGCGGCGGGAGCGCCGGCGTATGCGGGGATGGTGACGTTGACGGTTTGCAGCGCTGGCGCGGTGAGGGGCGACGCGATGGCTTGCAGGCGGATGGCGGTGCTGCTGGCGAAACTGGTGAAGTAGACAGCGGGGTTGGGTGTTGTGGTGGTGCCCAAGTGCTCGGCGATTTGGACGCTGGCTGCGCCGGTGTCTCGCAGGGTGCTGAAGACGACGGGCTGGCCTGTGAGCATGGGGGTTTTGTCGAAGATGCGGTAGGCTGCGCCGCCGAAGCCGCTGGCGCTCAAACCGAAGAGATTGCCAGTGACGTAGTAGCCTTGGGCGTCGTAGCCGAAGCCTGGGTAGTCCCACCAGTAGGTTTGCGTGCCGCTGGTGATGACGCCTTGGGTGCGATATTTGTACCACGTGCCGTTGGGGTCGGCGTCATCGCTGACGGCGATGGTGACCCAGGATTCGGTCGTGCCGTAGGTTTCGAAAGCGACGACGACGAAGCGTTGGGCGAGGTGATCGAAGAAGCACTTGGGGTCGAAGACGAAGTTTTGCGAGCCCAGGGGTTCGAAGAAGCCGGGGTTGCCTGGTGAGCCGAGGTCTGTGATGAAGGATCGCACGCCGGCGCGGTTGTAGAAGGCGATGGACTGGTTGACGGTGACGACGACGTGCGTGGAACTGACGGCGAGGCTGGGGTCGGGCGGATTCCAGCCGGTTGCGGTGATGCCGGGCCAGAGTTGGTTGGGCACGGTCATGGGCTCGGTGGTGACGCTGCCTTGCTTGGTGACGACGGCGCTAACTTCGATTTGTGCTTGGGGCGGAGCGGGGTGGTCGGGCAGCATGGTGCGGATGCGGCGCGTGGTGATGGGCGTTTTGTCAGCTTTTTCGCTGGTGTCGATCATCTTGCGCGTGTCGAGGATTTGTGCGATGGCGGTGCGGCGGACGACGGCGCCGGGCTTGGTGAGGTCGAGGGCGTCGGCGGGCGGGGCGGCGAGTTTGCCGCGCGGGGTGGGCGCGTTTTCGGGGGCGAGGGGGATTGGAGGCGCGGGGAACTGGGGTTGCTGGGCGGTGCGGGTGGCGCAGCCGGCAGGAAGGATGAGGGAGGCAAGGAGGCCGAGTGTGCCGATGGCGTTACGCATGAACATCTCCCGCGTGAGATGGTGAAAGGGGCGGAAATCGCCCGAGGAGTAAGCGGGATTATTCGGCGTGCGGGGATAGCGGGATGGAGGAAAGTTGGAAAGAAGGCCGACGTGATCGGACGTGTGAGGACGCGCGAGTAGACGAGGGGAACTACTGGCGCTCGTTGTTTTGTTGCTTCTCGCGCTGGGTCATCATCTCGACGATGTGGTCGCGAGCGGCTTTCAGGTCGGCTTCGGGAGGTTCTGGGAAAAGTTGGTCGAAGGTTTTGCCAGAGGCGGCGATTTGACGCGCGGCAGCGATTTCATCAAAGTACTTCTCGCGCAAAATGTCGTAGGCCCAGGCTTGCAAACTCGGTGGTGCGGCGATGTACGAAGAGTTTGCGTCGTCGAGATCGAGCGACTGGATGAAGAAGACAAAGGTGTTACCGGCAACGACGTTGAAGTCGCGGTCGAGTTGCTCCATGCGATATGTCTCGCGATCAACTGAGGTTCGGCGGGCTTGTTCGTTCATGAAATAGCGGTGGAAGTCGCGGGCGTAGTTCATCTGGCTCAGGAAGACGTCGGGGTCTTGACCAAGCAAGCCTGCGGCGTATGCATTGAAGATTGCGCCTTGCACCTGTGAAATGGTGGTGCTGGGGCGGGTGGCTTGATCGTTGAGTTCGGTTTGCACGAACTCGTTGATAGGAACGCTGAATCGCGCGACGCGGTCTGGGTCGTAGACGTTTTGCTTTTTGAAGTTTCGAAGCTTGGAATACCACTCGCCCGCACTTTGCATGTCGCCGCGGCGGTACATAAAGAGGACCACGTCGATCAGAAAGTTTTGGTAGCCGTCGGAGAGGTGGCTCACGCCGCGTTCGGCGGTCTGATCTTCGAGTTTGATGACTTGTCCTCGGCTGGGGTCCCAAGCCCAAGCACGGCTGCGGATTTCGTCAAGCACCATGCCGTAGCTTTCGGCGAAGTGGGCGCTGGGCATGACTTGGTACATGGGATACTGCTGGAAGATTGAAGCGCGGAAGTCGAAGAAGATGTCGCCTGTGCGGAAGAGTTCTTGCAGGCTTTGCACGACGATGCGGTCGGTGTTGAGGAAGTCGAAGTCCTGCTGATTTTTCTTGTCGTCGCGCACGCGGTCGCCGGCTTCTTCGACGCCGCGGGCGGACCAGTAGAGGGCGTGGGTGCTGGGGTGGCGCCAGTCGAGGGGGCCGTACTTGTCGGTGTAGCGGATCATGCGATCAACTTCCATGTGGAAGTCTTGCGTGAGCACGCGATTGCGAACGTGGAGGACGAGGGGCTCCCACACGTCCTTGTACTGCGGGTCGTTCATCAGGACGCGCAGGGCGTTGGTGCGCGGGCCAGCCATGCGGGCGAAGAAGACTTCTTTGCGGGCGGAAGTTTCGTAGGCGCGGTTGATTTCGACGCGCTCGAGCATTGCGAAGCGGTCGAGAGGATTTTCGAGATTCCAGTTGAGTTCGCTTTGGAGTTTGGCGATCAGCGCGGGGGCTTGCGGGTGCGCGGCGTAAATTGCTTCAAGACTCTTGGGAGCTTCGGCGATGGTGGTGAGCCACGCGACATACTTGGCGATGGCTTTGCTGCGGACGCGGTCGTCGGAGTCGCGACGGGGCGGCGGGCCCATGACGACCGTCCACTCGCGCGCGACCTGACGCTTGTAGTAGTTGTTGGCGTCGTCGGTGAAGCCTTGGATTTTGTGGGCGTAGATCCACGCGAGTTCTTTGTGCAGCAGCAGGTCGTTGGGGTTGGCCTGGATGCCTTCATCACGCAGAATGCGGATGCCTTGATTGACCCAGTCCCAGCGTTCTTCGCGGGTTTTGGTCATGACGCTGATGTTGTACGCGAGATTCCAAGCGTGAAAGACCCAGACGCGCGGGAAGCGGGGTTGGAGGCGCGTGATGGCGCGGGCGAGTTCTACGGCTTCGTAGTACTTGCCGGCTTCTTTCATGTCGTTGGCGCGCATCCACAGCGCGTTGACGAAGATGCCGCGGAACGCGCCCATGGCGACGCCCAGGCTGATTTCCCAGCGGTCGTTATCTTCGGCGCGGTCGGTGTAGGTGAGTTTGGCCTTACCTGCGATGCTGGTCATCTGCACGGACAGACCCATGCTGGCGGCGAGGGCGAGGGCCATCAAGCCGCCTGCTGCCCACTGGACTTTTGCGTCGCGCGACATGCACAGACTCCTGAGAGAACGTTGGTACTAGTGGCCTGACACTATTGGCCTGAGTAGATGGCGAGTTCGCGCTTGCGGAAGATCATGACACCGATCATGTAAAGGATGAGGGTGGCGGCGAGGAGGACGAATACGCCGAAGAGGAGGGTGCTCCAGGGGAGGGCTTCGCCTTCGACGAGTCGGGCGGTTGGTCGCAGATCGGCGTAGACCTTGAAGGTGTTGCCGATGCCTTCGGCAATTGCGCCGATGGCTTGGTTCAGGTAGAGTTTCTTGCCGTCAGTGGTTTCTGTCTCGAAGGTTTCGAGGCTCTTGAGGAGGAAGCCCGAACCTTCTGCCGCCCAGAAGGTGACGATGGAGACGAGTGACGCGACGGGAAAGCTCATGAAGGTGGATGCGGTGATGCCGACCATCGCGAGAAAGAGAAGCTTGACCCAGAGGACGACCATGAGACGGAAGAAGTTGGCGGTGAAGGAGCCGGAGACGTAGCTGAGTTCAAGGCCGTCGGCTGGTGGAAAGGTAATGGCGAGAGGGTTGCCCGTGCCGCGCTGCACGTCGGCGTTGAAAATGGTGATGGCGAGGTTGCCGTCGGCGTCGATGAGTTGGTGAGAGAGGCGAATGGTCTGCGGCTGGTCGAGAGGCGTTTCGATGACTTGCGGCGGGTCGTTACTGCCGTGGAAGTAAAAGGAGAGCCGGTACATTTGGTCAGGCATGTTGCCGCCTGATTGGATTTTGTATCGCAAGATCACAGGACGGGCAGAGTTTCGGGCGGCTTGGAGATTGCTGAAAACAAACAGGCGATTGTCGCCGGCTTCTATCGTGCGATAGCTCACTTCAACACTCTTGAGCAGACCGGAGCGGACTTCATCGGCGAATTTTTGTTTGTTGCGAGCGATCGTTTCAGGCGTGTCGCCCATGGCGATGGCCGCGCTGTCGAACTCTTGCTGGACGCGAGCGTCGATTTCTTTCTGGAGATTGTCAATGTCAAGGTCTGGCGGTGCAAGGCCGACCCGCTTCTTACTGGTCAGGACCTGCGTTTCGAGCATGAGGCGGTCTTCGCTCATGAGCATTGAGGTGTCAGTGGCGACGAAAGCGGCGGACTCACCCTGCGCAGGTTGGCGGCGGAGGAACTCGGTGAAGATGAAGATGCCGGAACTGGCGACGCCCAGCAACACAGCGGCGAGAACGCCTACGCCAACCCACTTGCCCAGAATGTACTGCCATGCGGCGACGGGCTTGGTGATGGTTTGCCAGATGATTTTGTCGCGCTGCTCGGTGGCGACGGTGGCGACGCTGAAGAGCACAATGAGCAAGGCGATGAGCAGGAAGCTGCCGCCTGTGGCGTATTGGAGGAAGGCTTGCACGCGGTACCGCAGCGGCTGATCTTGCGTGAGCAGCAAGGGCAACGCGGCGAGCGAGAACATGAGCAGGATGATGAAGACCAAAGAGACGCGCAGGCGGACGGCTTCGGTCAGGACGTTGCGGGCGATGCTGAAGACGGGGTTGCTTGCACCAAGCAACAGGCCAGCGAGGCGCATGAGAGCGGTGAAACTAGCCATGAGAGCCACAACGCCCACGACGGGCGGCATGATGATGGGAAGCACGCCGCGCAGCACGCTGAGCTTTTCGAGGCCCCAGACGCTGCCCAGCAGCAGGCTGCAAATGGCGATCAGGCCCAGATAGGTGATGCCTAAGCCCAGCCAGATGACAACCAGTGCGATTCCGGTTGCGATTGCGAGACCTACGCCAACGCCCGCAACACTGTGCTGGGTGTTGACGATGCCTTCGACGACGCGCGCGGTTGCGTCCATCGAGTCGAGGGGTCGCGTGAGTTCTTCGCTAGAGACAGTTTTACCTTCGGCTTTGGCGGCGTTCTCGATCTCCTCGGCTTGGCGACGCATGTCGGACTGAGCTTCGCGGATGGGAGCCATCGCCTGGTCGCGAGCTTTCGATGACGCGACGCTATAGCTAATGAAAAGCACACCAGCCAGAGCGACGACGATGACGCTGGCGATGATTTTGAACCATCGCGATTGCTGGAAGCGGTCGCATGCGGAGAGCCATTTGCCGATCACGGCTTGGCCTCCCCACTGCCGTCGGGTTTGTTGATGAGGTTGCCGATGACGGAGAGATCGACGTTGTCGGTCTTGACGGGTTCGCTCGCGATGGGCTTGGGCGCTTCCTTGACCTGCGCGGCGACAGTTTTCGTGCCTGAGATGAGATCGCCGATGAGATTGTCGTTAAGGCCGTCGGTGCGGGCGGGCTGCGTGGTTTCAGGAGATTGCTGGGTGGGCTTGGGAGCAATCGCTGGAGCGGGCTCGGGGTCGCCTTTGACGAGTTTGTCGATGACGGCGTCGCCGCGTTCTTGGTCGCTATCTTGGCCTGCGCGCAGGAAGTTGGCGGTCTGCCCGCCGGAGGTTGCGCCGCTGGTGGTGACTTGCTCGGTCTTGGCTTTTTCGACGATATCGAGGAAGAGAGCTTCGAGCGTTTGGCGGGGCTTGCTGACTTTGCGAATGCTGTGCTTGCCGCCGGTGCGAGCTTGCACGATGCGGTCGATCTCTGCGATGGTGGCATCGTCGAGTTGATCGGTTTCGATGGTGGTGCGATCTTGCGTGGTGAGGAGGTTGTCGCAGGTGCCTTCGGCGCGTTTGGTGCCGCCGTAGAGAATGACGAGGCGATCAACGCAGTCTTCGACGTCGCCCAGCAAGTGGCTGGAGAGAAGAACGGTTTTGCCGCGGCGACCCAGCTCGATGATGAGGTCTTTGATTTGGCGCGTGCCGATGGGGTCAAGGCCTGTGGTGGGTTCGTCGAGGATGAGGAAATCGGGATCGTTGATGAGAGCCTGCGCGATGCCCAAGCGACGCTGCATGCCTTTGCTGTACTCGCGCACGGGGCGGAACTGGGCGCCGGTCATGCCCAGCATGTCGAGCAGTTCATCAACGCGGCGGGCGCGGGTGCGGTGGTCGAGTTCGAAGAGCTTGCCGTAGTAGTCGAGGGTTTCGCGGGCGTTGAGGAAGGGGTAGAGATAGCTTTCTTCGGGCAGGTAGCCGATGCGTTTTTTGATGTCAACGTCGGTGGGCAGCTTGCCGAAGACGCTGACTTTGCCGCTGGTGGGCGTGAGCAGGCCCAGGATCATTTTGATTGTGGTGCTTTTGCCGCTGCCGTTGGGGCCCAGGAGACCGAAGACTTCGTGCCGACGGATTTCAAAGCTGAGGGTTTGCACGGCTTTGGCGTAGTCGCGCATCCAGAAGTCTTTGAACGTCTTGGTAAGCTGCGTGCAGACGACGACCGGCTCGCCCACCGAGGGCTTGGCGGCTTGCGAAGGGCGAAGACCTTGATTCTGCGTTGTTGAGCCTGCCTGCGTCATGCGAATGCTCCGCCAGTCGTTGGTTTATTCGCCGGTTGTTTCGTTCGGGGTTTCGGTGGTGAAGCCGCTGCGCTGCATGCGCTTGAGCTGATCGGCACGGGCCTTGAGTGCTTCCTGCTCGCGGACTTTCTTGTCGATTTCGCGCTGGATGAGCGGATCGCGGTTGAGCGAGAGTTGCAAGATGTCGCCCGCGTTGCTGGCGGGGAGCCAAAGCATTTGGATTTGAGGCTTGCCGTAGAACGCGCTGACGGCGCTGGCCCACTCGCGCTGGGTCATGACGAGCGGGTTGCTTTCAAACTGGCTGGACATCGCGCTGAAGCGGCGGTCTTTGCTTTGGGCAAGACTGACAACTTCGGAGCGGTAGGCCTGCGCGTCGGCGATGGACTTGGTGACGGAGCCTGAGACGCGCAGTTCGCGGTCATTGACTTTGACCGTGTTGCCTTGCATGGCGTTGTCGATCTCAGCGAGGACCGTTGTTTGCTTGGCGGCGTCGCCTGTTGCGATCGCGGCTTCGTAGGCATCGATGCGTTCGAGCAAGTAGCTTGAAAGCTCGCCGGCGGTTTCGTTGAGGATTTTGGAGCGTTCGGTTTGTGCGTCTTCGAGGGCCTTTTGGCTCTTGCTGGCGGCAGCTTGCACCGCAGCGAAGTCTTTGCGCACCAGCAAAGGCGGCGTGACTTCGGTCATCTGCATCGTTTCGATGGAGATGCCTGAGTTCATCGCGTCGAGGGTTTCCTGCGTCATTTGCTTTGCGCGGGCGGCGACGCCTGACTCGGATGAGTCTGCGGATTGACGCAGCAAAACATCGATGCTGGTTTCGGCACATGCTCGCACAACGCCAACTTTGACTGCGCTGCGAACAAGTTCTTGCTCTTGCGTGAGCAGAACGTTTTCGGCATACTCACGCGTGTTTTTGCGGCGGTAGGTTGCGCTCCAGCGGGCGTGCACCAAGTTGCCATCGCCTGTAATGATGGACCCGGTGCGTTCATCCTCGGGCTTGAGGCTCATGGGCGTGCCCAAGTTGTCAAGCGATTGGTTGACGGTGCCGGCGGGGATGGCGACCCAAAAATCTTCGTCGATGGCGACGCGTTCGACGCCTGTGCTGACTTTGAGCAGTTCGCCAAAGGGGAAAGGCGGGGCCCAGTGCAGGCCTGGTGGCAATTGGCTTTCGGTCATTTTGCCGAAGACCACGCGGATGCCTTGTTCGCCTTCTTGCACGCGGTTGAAGCCCTTGGCGATGTAGGCCAGGAAGAGTGCGCCGACGGCGATATAGATGATGCCCAGGAGCACGTTGAGCGCGTCAGCGAGGCTCTTGTTCGCCGGGTCCATCAGCGTTGCGTTGTCGGCAGCGTCGATGTCGTTTTGGCGGAGCGTGACGGAGCCAGCGCGGCGCGCGGGCGTGCTTGATGAAGCACTGCTGGGAGTTTCGGGCGCGAGGAGTAAACGGAACTTGTCCATTACTTCTTGCCTCCGGTGGGTTTGGCAGCGGGCTGAGTGCCGGCCATTTCATTCAGAGCGCTCTTGATGCTCTCAGGAGTCGTGAAGCTGGGGAGTTGGCCTGCGCGAATGCCGTTGAGGCTGTCGGGCATGAGCAGATTGAAGCCTGGGTAGCTGCTGGGAATGACCAGCGTTGCGGTGCGCGGGTTGACGCCCCGGATGAATTCCATTTGGTCGAGGTAGACGGCGAGCTGAGGGTTCTTGTTCATCAGCGCGAGGTATGGAGCGACTTCGTTGTCGCCCTTGCTGCGAATGTCTTGTGCGAGGCGTTCGGCGAAGGCGCTGATCTTTTGCGAGTCGCTATTGGCGCGGTCGCGGATGGCTTGGGCCTGGCTTTGGCCTTGGCTTTCGATTTCCTTTGCGATGCGTTCGCGGCCGCTCTTCATGCGATCAAAGACGGCACTGGTAACGGCTTCAGGCAGCAGGATGCGCGTGAGGCCCACGTCGATAGCTTCGACGCCGTAGTCGGCGAGTTTGACGCCTTGCTTGTCTGCACTTTGCGTGAAGGCGTCCTTCATCGCGATTTCGAGTTCGGGGATTTTGCTCTTGTTGGTTTCAGCCGTGAAGAGGTCCTGCATGGTGAACTTGCTGACCACGCCCGCGGCGGCGCGGAGGTTGGCTTGCAGGGCTTGCTCGGCCTTTTGATAGTGCTCTTCGCTGCGTTCGCCCGCGCTGCTGAAGGTTTGGAAGAACTTGAGCGGGTCGGTCACGCGCCAGGTGCAGAAGGTTTCAACCGCGATTTGGCGATTGTCGGCGGTTTGCTGCGTTTCGACCTTGAGGGTCAGCAGCCGCATGCGCGTGTCGTATTTGGTGACTTCTTGGAAGGGGTACGGCAAGCGGAAGCGCAGGCCCGGCTCGCGGATCACGCTTTCATCGGTTGCTTTGCCGAAGGTGGTTTTCACCGCGGCTTCAGTAAAGCGAACTTGAAAGGTGAAGGCGAAGGAGGCCAGCACCAGAACGACCAAACCAGCGACCAGATAGCGAAGCAGTCTTTGCACGATCAACTCCTCAGAGGAGAGACGAAGTACCGGAGAGACGAAGTACCGAAGTGAAATGCGAATCGTTGAACTTGCGTGGGATCATTCTTCCTTGGGTCTGAAGATGTCTGTGCCGACTTCTTTGTCGGTACCGTCGATGAGCCAGCGGACTGAACCCTGGCCGCCGCCCACGATGTACATGCGCGAGCCTTCGGTGAGTTTGGTCATGGCGTCAAAGTACTGACGCGAGAGGAAGACCATCGGCGCGGCTTCGTACATTGCGACTTGGCCGTCGTAACGCAGGGCGCGGCCGCGAGCACTCATGTGCTTTTGCCAGCGTTCAGCGCTGGCTTTGGCGAGCGTGCTGGCTGATTTGCCGCCTGCTTGGCCGATGAGCTGGCCGATTTTTACTTCCTGCTCGGCGACGTTGGCGTCGGTGATGGTGCTCTTGTCACCTTCGCGGCGTTTGCGTTCGAGGAGGGCGTTGAGGTTGTCGATCTCGTCGGCGATGCGGCCTGCGAGGTTGTAGTCCCCCACTACTTGCGTGAGGGTTTGCACTTTGTCGGCCTCAGCCTTCAGCAAGTTGGCGAAGCGCCGCTGGTCAGCTTGCACGGGTGTTTCAAAGGCTTTGGCGGCGGGTTTGGGCGGGTGCACGCCGGCGACACCTACATAGATGACTTCGACGCCAGCGCCCAGGACTTTGCCATCGGGGGTTTGGTTGAGGCGGTCGAAGGCTTTTTGTACGAGCACGCGGAGTTCGTCGCTGATGCGTGTGCGGTCGGCGCCGAGGACTTGATCGAGGTAGACGCTTTGGAAGTACTGCGTGATCTCGCCCTGAGCGACGGTCTTGAGCAGTTCGTCGCGCTGCATCGGGGCGGCGAGCGTGTCGTAGGCCTTGACATCACGAATGACATAGTGCAGCGGCATTTCAACCGAGACCATGGCAAGGTCAACAAGGCCCGCGTCGGTTGTGCCCGGGACGCCTAGAGCTGCGGGCACGATGGCGGCACTGTCCGTTGTGGCTGCGGCGTCGCCTCGCATGGAGCGGACGTATTGGAAGACTTCTTGCCCGGGGTGGTCGTTGGTCCAGAGGATGGCCTTGGCGCCGCTCTTGGTGAGCGTGCCCAGTTCGATGATGCGAAGGCCCTTGACGCTGCGATCTTCGAGAACGAAGCGGCCTTTCTGGTCGCGCGAGAAATACTCGGGCACATAGATGGATTCGATGGGCCAGGGCATCTTCACGTGCGGGCCTGGGGCGAGTTCTTCGCCAACTGGTGCGCCAAAGCGAAGCTTCATGGCGCGTTGGTGTGGCTGGACGATGACGAATGCGGTCATGAGCCACATGAGCACCAGCGCGACGAGAATGAGCGGCGCGAGGGTTTTGCTGACGAGTTGATAGAACCAACCGCCCGTGACGTCGAAGCCCAACTGATAGTTGATGGCTTCGCCGATGGACTGGGCAACGCGATCGGGAGCGGCGACGAAGCCCAGCAAGCGCGAGTCGAACGCGGGCTTGGGAATTTCATTTGCGCGGCGGGGGCGATAGGCGCCCAGAATGAGATTGAAGATGATCTCGGCGCCGATGACGACGAGGAAGAGGGGAACAACCCAAGGGAGTTTTTCCATCAGCCAACTGGGGCCGACGAGATCAACGATGACTGCAACGGCGTGGACGAGGCCCAGCAGACTGGTGCCGGCGGCAAGAGCAGCACCGGCGCGGAGGTTGGCCCACGCGGTTTGCTTGGCCATGCCTGCGGTGAACCGTGCGACGAGGAAGCCGCAGACAGCGACGATTGCGCCCATCGCGAGGAGGGCATACTCGTGCTTGGTGCCCAAGAAAATCGGCGTGGTGGTGACGCCGCCTTCTTTGGCGGGCGGCGGATTCATGAGTTCGCGGTAGGCGACAAACCGCCAAACGCCAAAGCCGATGAGCAGGCTGGCGATGATCCAACTGACGGCGGGGGTCAGAACGCGGTGGAGCATGCCCAAGCGGCGGGCCTGGGGCTTGAGCTCTTCTTGCGTGAAGACCGCGGAACTCTCGCCACCTGACTGGGCAAGGGCTTCGGCCTCCATGTACTCAATGCGTTCGCGACGGTGCTGGTCAAAGAGAATGACCAGGCACAGCCAGCCCAGGATGCCAGCGCCGAAGAAGAACGCGCTGCTTCGAGCGGCGTGGTCGTCGGACAGAATGGCGTAAATGAGCCAGCCGCCTGCGACCAGGGTCTGGACGACCAGTCCAACCACAGCAGCCTGACGGGCCCGTTGATACGTGAGATAGTCAGCCTTCATGCAGCGTTCCTACCGACACGACAGACGACCGGCGAAGAAAAAAGCCCGGCGTCCCACAGTTTCACGAACAGAAAAGCTCCGGACATGCCCAAGGAAGGGCGAGGCCAGAGACGCAAACTTGAACTCTCTCTCCACGATAGCGCGTTGCAGCACGTGAAGCGTGCGATGGCGCGAGCAAGCACCGTCCGGGTTTGGACTTTGCTTGTGCCGGTTGCGACGCGGGGATCACATGGCGGCAGGGGATTGTCGCACGTAGAGGGCATGGTGTCTAGCAACCGACAACTGATACAACCCGTTGGAGAGTGCTATCAGGGCGAGACGAGGCGGAGAACCCGCAGCATCGCGCAAAGATGGCCTGCGGGGGCGCGAGGCCGGGGAGGAACAATCAGTACGACGCCCGAGCGGGCGACGTTGCAACGATGTACGAACCAAGTTCGCTACGGTTCGTATATTTGGGTCCGGCGGTTGGGGCGAGTATGCTTGGGCCCCTCGGTAGTCGCGACAGTTCTGAGTCGCGGTGGGCTGGTTTGCTCACGCGATAGGCGAAACGAATCTTTTGCTCTCATGATTACACAAATACTTCCCATTGCCCGCAATACGTTCGTGGAAAGTGTCCGCCAGCCGGTGGTTTTTGTGCTGGTGGCGTTGTCGGGGTTCATGCAGATCATCAATACCTGGAACACCGGGTTTTCGATGGGATACGCGTCCAATGACTCGGCGGAAGTGACATCCGACAACAAGTTGTTGTTCGACATTGGGCTTTCGACGGTATTTGTGGTGGGCGCGGTTTTGGCGGGATTTATCGCGACGGCGGTGATCAGCAAAGAGATTGAAAAGAAGACAGTGCTGACGGTTATCTCAAAGCCGGTGTCGCGGGTTGCGTTGATTTTGGGGAAGTATTTGGGTGTGTCGGGCGCGATCATGTGCGCATCGATCACAATGATGGTTTTCTTGCTGATGGGGATTCGCCACGGGGTGATGAGTACCGCAGGCGATGACCTTGATGGACCGGTGCTGCTGTTCAGCGGGATTGCGCTGGTGCTTTCGATCGGGCTGGCGGCGTGGTGCAACTACTTTTATGGATGGAGTTTCTCGCAGACAGCACTGATGTTGATGTTGCCGCTGTTTGTGGTGGCGTATTTGGCGGTGCTGTTTGTGAGCAAGAAGTGGAGTTTGCAGCCGCCCATGCTGGATTGGAAGCCGCAGGTGATGACGGCATGCGCATGCTTGCTGCTGGCGATTTTGGTTTTGTCGGCGGTAGCGGTGGCGGCGTCGACGCGGCTGGGCCAGGTCATGACGATCGTGGCGTGTTTGTCGGTGTTTGTTGCTGCGTTGATGAGCAACTTTTTCTTGGGGCGGTTTGTGTTTGTCAACCAGCCGCTGGGGATGATTGAAAACATTGCAGATCAGAAGGATGGGGATTTCATTGTTGATCAAGGGCCGCTGAAGGTGCGGATCAACAAGCCTCTGCCGACGACGCTCAAGGCGGGCACGCCGGTGTATTACAGCCCGAGCCCGAATGGATTTCCGTTGCTGTCATTACAGGAATACAAGCCTGTGACGGGGAATTTGGACGACATCAACACGTTGATGGGCGACCGAGCGTCGGGGCCGGCGATCATCTTGATGGCGGTTGAGGGGCAAGTGGTGACGATGCGGAATGTGGGGCCAGCGCCAGTACTCGTGGTGCGATCTCCTGAACGTGGGGATTATGTGTTTACCGAGCCGACGAAGATTCGCCCATTGCCGTTGGTGGCATGGGGCGTGGTGCCGAATTTGCAGTTTTTCTGGTTGCTGGATGCGGTGACGCAGAACCGGGAAGTGCCGGGGAGCTACTTGGGCTTGTCGGCGGCGTACGCAGGGGTGCAGATCGTGGTGTTTTTGTGCCTGGCGGTGATTTTGTTCCAGCGGCGGGATGTGGGCTGACCGTGATCACGGGGCGTGCTTCAGAGATGTCACTGGTTTGTAAGTTGTTTGGAAGACTGCAACCGCTGAAGCATCGAGACTGAATAGTTGTTTGGTTCAGGCTTATCATTATGCGTGCAGACGCTTGTCTGGCACGTTCCAGATTGGAGTTTCACAACATGGCTCGTAGCAATTTTGATCTCGATGGCAAGCAAGCCGCCAAAAAGTCTTCGGGAGGCGGCGAAGAAGGTAACAGCAAGAAGAAGATGATCCTTCTGGGTGTCATTGTTGCTTGCCTGCTCGGGGCTGGCGTCGTGACATACCTGTCAAACCAAGGGCCGCAGCAGCAAGCTCTGGACCTGCCTGAGCCACCGCCGCCACTGACGCCTGAGCAGCAAAAGGTCGTCGACAAGCAGATCAAGATCCAAGAACGCATTATGAAGGATCGTCCGCCGGCTGGCTCGTAAGAACGCAGCCCGATTCACCGTTGGGGGATTCACGTGACACAGCAGCTCGTCACTGGAAGCGACGATTGCACGGTGTGTGGTCAGAGCATGACTGGCAAAGCCGGCGTGAACGACGCAAAGGGTCGGCCGGTCTGTGGTGATTGCATTGAGGCGGCAAGACAACTGGTCGCACGGCGCGAGAGTCGAAAGCGGCAGGTCGAGCAACTGAAGAAATCCGAGCATGAGCTTGCACGCGTGGAGCATGACAACACGGCGGTGTTGCAGATGTCTGAAGAGGACGTGCTCGCGCTCTCGCGGTTTGCCTGTAAGAACTGCGGGCGTGTGCTGCCGGTCGCGGGGCTGGGGTGTGAGGCGTGCGGATATGGCACCACGCTGGGAATTCCAACGAAACGGCGCGCGCGATTTTTCTCGCTGAAATTCAGCGGACCAAGTTCGCAAGCCAGTGCGCTGTTTCCGCAGTTTGATAGCCGAATCGTGACATGGGCCGGGACGGGCGCGATGGTGTTGGGTGCGCTCACGCCTTTGGTCGCGATGCTGGTGCGCTGGATGTGGGAGGGAGCGATTGTGTTGGCACTAGGACTAACAATTGCTGCGATGGGACTGATGGGCTATGCCCGGCGGTCGTCGCCGGTTTCGATCGGTGCGCCAGCGATTGGTGGGGTGGCAGTGTGCGTACTGCTGCTGCGCGGGTTGGGTGGGCCAACATCTCAGAGTTTGATGGCGTGGTTGGCGGTGGGCGTTGCAGGACTTGGATTGCAACTGTGGGGAATCTTGAGTGGCCATGATGAATGGCTGGTGCGGCGGTCGATGTGGGCAAGTTTGGTGGCACAGGCGGGACTTATGACCTGCGCGATCATTCGGTGCTCACAGGTCGGATAAGTCGCGTGTTTTCAGGCGATGCCGTCTTTGACGAGCATGCGGATATGTCATAATTTACAACGAAGCGTCGTCCAAGTAGTTGTGGCAAGCATACTTGCATCTTCGCGAAAGTTGCTGCACGCTTGGTTGGCCTTTTAAAAGCGGATGAATCGATGAACTCCCGCATACCGGGGTCCGATGGAAAAGGCATCAGCGATGAAGTTGCAAGCGGAATGTGCAAAGCGTAGCAGCAACACTTTGGGAGCAGCGGATGAGTACGACGGCGATGGACAAGGTTCTTCAGTGCAACACACTACCGAGCTTGCCCGGCGTGGCGCTGCGAGTGTTGGAACTCTCGCGTGATGCGAATGTGTCGTTGTCGGCTTTGAGTGATGCGGTGCAGCCCGACCCGGCACTGGTGGCGAAAGTTCTAAAGACCGTCAACAGCAGTTACTACGGGTTGTCGTCGCCTTGTCCGTCGATTCATCGGGCGATGAGCATGCTGGGGCTGAACACGGTCAAGTCGATTGTGCTGGGGTTCAGCCTTGTGGACTTTACCAAGAGCTTGGGCGCGAGTTCGGCGGCGTTTGACATGCCGGCGTATTGGCGGCGAGCGATTTACTCGGCGGCTGGTGCGCGGGCCATCGCAAAGCAAGTTCGCAAGGTTGAGGCCGAGGAGGCGTTTGTTGGTGCGCTGGTAGCGGATATCGGGATGCTGGCTTCGCTGGCGGCGCTGCGCGATGAGTACGTTCGCGTGACGAAGAATTCGCCCGAAGACCATGATGAACTGGTTGCAATTGAGCGGCAGTTTCTGTCGTTTGACCATGCACAGATTGGCAAAGAGTTGGCGAACAAGTGGCGGCTGCCGGCGCAGCTGGTGTCGTCCATCGGGTATCACCATCAGCAGGAGATGGCAATCCCGGCGCACGCGGACCTGGTGCGGTGTGTGGTGCTGGGGCGCTATTTGGCGGGATCGCTGACGATGAAGCAATCCAAGCGCAAGCTGGGGCAGTTCATTGTGAATGCGCGCGATTGGTTTGGCATCGACAACGAGACGGCGAAGAAGCTGGTCTCTGCGACCAACACGGGTGCGGCGGAACTGAGCAAGCTACTTGAAGTCAAGACGGGCAACATGGGCAATGTCGAGGCGATTCTGGCAGAAGCGCAAGAGCAACTGGTGATGTCGCAGATGGAATTGTCGCAAGCAAATGAGCGGCTGACGAAGAAGACCGTGACGGACGCGCTGACGCAGTCGCATAACCGTGCGTTCTTTGATGAAGAAGCGAAGGCCGCGTTTCATCGCTGCAATGCGAGCGGCCGGCCGTTTTCGATTGTGTTTGTTGATGGCGACAAGTTCAAGAGCGTGAACGACACGCATGGGCACACGGCGGGCGACATGGTGCTGAAGGAACTTTCCAAGCGCATGCGCACGGTATTTGATGGCGTGGGAACGCTGTGCCGGTATGGTGGAGAAGAGTTTGCGGCGATTCTGCCTGGATTGGACAATCGCGCGGCGGCGGAGCTTGCGGAAGCTGCGCGAAGTGTGATTCAAGCCGAGCCGTTTACGCTCAGCACGTACGGCCCGGAACTGCCGACGCTGCCTGTGACGATCTCGGTAGGTGTCGCGACAATTGATGCGATGACGCCGACGGAACTGCGAAGCGTGGAAGCGGTGCTGAACGCAGCGGACCAGGCGGTGTACGCGGCAAAAAAGAGCGGGCGCAACCGCGTGTGTTTGGGCAAGCTGGGTGGCAAGCCGACGAATGTGGATGGGTCGGAGATTGTGGTTTTCGCGGAGAAACCTACGGAAAAGGCCACAAAGCCTGCGGCGGAAGCCGCGGTAGCGACGCCTGCGAAACCCGCGGAGCGCATGCCCGACGGCAAACTGCATGTGGTGATTGTGGATTCGGATCCGCTGGCGCTGAAGCTGTTGGCGGTGCTGTTTGGCAAGCGGCCTGACCTTACCGTGAGTGGCGCGAAGAACAGCGATGAGGCGTTTAATCATCTGAAGGCGGCGATGGGGCGGCCAGTGTTGGCGTTGGTTGAGTCGCGGCTGGGACGGATCAACGGGCTTGACTTGTGCAAGCAGTTTTCGGTGAACGCGAGTAAACCCATGGTCATCATGATGTCAAGCAACCTTGACGATGCCACACGAGCGGCGGCGACTGTCGCGGGCGCGACGATGTGCGTGAGCAAGCATGATCTGGCGACGAGCTTTGATGTGACGGTGTCGGGCATGTTGCAACGGGTGAGCGGCGCAAGAGCGGTGGCGTAATGTTGCTGCGTGAAGGCAGCGGACGAAGCACAAGTTGAGAGCGGGTGGAAGCCGGGGCGTGCTTTCACGCGCGTTTGGTGGCGGCGGATTGCGATTCGCGCGGCGGTTGTACTTTTTGTTATCCTGGTTGTCCGCATGACGCACATCGTTGAGTCGCTGACGTTTTACTTTCCATCGCGTAAAGCGTTTTTGACACCTGCGGCAGCGGAAGATGTGACGTTTGTCGCGCGTGATGGCGTGAAACTGCATGGATGGTTCGTGCGGGCGAGTGACGCGAAGTCTGGCGAGGTGCGGCCTGTGATTGTGCACACGCATGGCAACGCGGGGAACATTGCGGATCATCTGGCGTTTTCCGAGCATTTGGCGCAGGCGGGATTTCATGTGTTTTTGTTCGATTATCGCGGCTATGGACGCTCAGACGCGAAGCGATTGATCACGCGCGACGATTTGGTGCGTGATGCACATGCGGCGCTGGATGCGGTGATTGCGCGGAGTGATGTGGATCGTGAAGCGATTGGGGTGTACGGCGTCAGCTTGGGTGGCGTGCCGGCACTTGCGATTGCCGCGCAGCGACCGATCGTGAAAGCTGTGTGTACGGTGAGCGCGTTTTCGAGCTTTCCGGCGGTGGCGCAGGATGTCTTGCCGGTGCTAGGACCCGTGCTGATACCCACGGGGGCTGCGCCGCGAAACTTCGCGGCGCAGCTGCGCGTGCCTTATCTGATTGTGCATGGCACGGCGGATGAAGTGGTGTCGGCGAGGCATGCGGAGATACTGGAAGCGGCGGCAAAAGAGGACAAGATCGCGCGCGTACAGCGGGCGATGGTTCAGGGGGCGGATCACAATGGCGTGATGGATGGAGTGGCGGCGCAAGTCGCGACGATTGCGTTTTTTCGGCAGTATTTGGTGCGGGCGCCTTAGAGCCTGCCGCCGCTGACGGGCGGCCTACTGCTAGTAGGCGTCGCGGTCGCGATAGATGACGTGGCAGGCTTTGCAACTGGCGTCGAGCAGTTTGAGTTGCTCGTTGAGTTCGGTGTTCGGAGCTTTGCGTTCGAGCAATTGCTCCATTTGGTCGGCGTCGCGAAGATTTGCGACAAGGAGCTTGGCGTACTCGGCACCTTTGGCCAGAGCCGCTTTGTGTTGGCCTGATGCTTCGAGCATGTCTTTGAGACGTCCGGCTTCGGCGAGTGGAATGAGGTCAGGGTGATCGGCGGGCGTGCCCCAGTTGGCGGCTTGGCTTTGTTTGAGGCTGTCGAACGCGTTTTCGATATCGCTCATCACCATGCTCAGCAGTTTTTCGCCGCCAGGCATGCCGGCATTGGCGGGCAGCGCGTCGAGCTTTGCTTGCGGAACGGGCGTGGCTTGGGCCACGCTGCGCCAGAGGCCTGTGTAACCAGCGGCCGTGCCGGCGGTCTTCAAGTATTCTTCGCCTTGCAGCGGGGTCATTTCGCCCAGCGAGATCAGAGCGCACGCGGTTGCGGCGGCGGAGCGATGCTTGCCGTGGTGGCAATGCAGGTAGATCTTGCCGCCGTCCTTGGTGCCGTCGCGGAGGGCGCGGGCGATGGCGAGCTGTTGGGTTTCGGAGAGGCCGTTGTAGCCGGTTGGGATGTGGACGTACTCGACGCCCGCTTGCTTGGCCCAGTCGAGGTTGGGCTTGGCTCCGTCGACGCTGATGACGCGGGTGACGCCCAGGGCACTGAGCAACTGGAGATCTTCGAGAGCTTCGGGGCGGGAGCCGGTTACGACGTCGTCGCGCACGAGCATGAGATTGTGCAAGTGCGAGGCGTTGACACCTTTGGCGCCGAGGGTGAGGGTTGGGGGAGTTGGTGGAGTGGGGGCGAGTTGGTGGGGCTTGGCCGGGGCTTGGGCATTACCTATGCCGGAGCCGCTCGGAGCAGCAGTAGAGCCAGCGGTAGTGGCAGGTGCCTGAGCGGCCGTTGATGCTGGCTGGGTATGCGAGGCGGCAGGGGGAGCGGGCTTTTCGTGGGCGCAGCCAGCTTGAAATGCGAGGATAGTGGCGGTCAGCGTGACCAGTGATACTGCGCGATGGCAAGGCATAAAGGTTCCCCGAGTAAGCGTGACGGACAACGTGTGCGCAGCGTTCCTGCGGGAATGCGTTGCGAACTGTATTATGCGACACCGCGCAACGACACTTGTGCGACGCGCGACGGACTTTTGCGTGGGTCTGCATGTTTCCAGCGGTGATTGCTACGCTTGCGGCGATATGAGCAACACACCACATGAACCTACGAACTCGCCTTCTGATGCGGTGCCAGAAGTCCGCCCGCTGAACTTCATCGAGCAGATCGTCGAGCAAGACAACGCCGGCGGCAAGTGGGGTGTGTGGGCCGATGGACCTGCCAAGGGCTTGGCGAAGGTGCAGACGCGTTTTCCGCCTGAGCCCAATGGCTATTTGCACCTGGGACATGCCAAGAGCATTTGCCTGAACTATGGCCTTGCGCAGAAGTACGGCGGCAAGTTCAACCTGCGATTTGATGACACCAACCCGGCCAAGGAAGAGCAGGAATATGTCGATGCCATCAAGGACGATGTGCGGTGGCTGACCAGTGCGTTTGGTGGTTCGTTTGACAGCGGGCCCAACGCGGGTGGGTTGTATTTTGCGAGCGATTATTTCGGCAAGATGTATGAGTACGCCGTCGCGCTTATCAAGACGGGGCATGCGTATGTGTGCGAATTGAGTGCGGAGGAAGTTGCGAAGCGGCGAGGCAACCCGAGTGTGCCGGCGACGAGTCCGTTTCGTGATCGGCCTGCGAGCGAAAGTTTGAAGCTGTTTGACGAAATGCGCCGCGGCGTGCATGCGGATGGATCGATGACGCTGCGCGCGAAGATTGACCTGGCGAGCCCGAACTTCAACTTGCGCGATCCGGTCCTGTATCGCATTTTGCATGAGCATCATCACAACACGGGCGATGCGTGGTGCATCTACGCGATGTATGACTGGGCGCACGGCATTGAAGATTCGCTGGAGAACGTGACACACAGCATTTGCACGCTGGAATTCGAGAATCACAAGCCGCTGTATGACTGGTTTATGCGGGCGATTAATGATGCGATTGAAGTTGAAGGCAATCGCGGCGCGAGCAAACTGGGCGCGGGCAGCACGAGCATCGGCGGATCGGGGCCGGTTGGCACCGAAGGGCGCGTGGTGTGGCATAGTCAGCAGATTGAATTTGCGAAGTTCAAGCCCACGTACACGCTTTTGAGCAAGCGCAACTTGCTGAAGATGGTGCAGGAGAAGTTTGTGAGCGGGTGGGATGACCCGCGCATGCCCACGCTGCGCGGCGTGCGTCGGCGTGGATATCCGGCGAGCGCGCTGCGAGCCGTGTGCGAAGATGTGGGCGTGACGAAAGTTGAAAGCGTGATTGATGTGACGCGCATCGAGAACGCCGTGCGTGATGTGCTTAATCGCACTGCGCCGCGGGCGATGAGTGTGCTGCGGCCTGTCAAGGTGGTGATTGAAAACTGGCCGGCGGGGCATGTGGAGATGCTGGACTTTGTCATCATGCCGGAAGACAGCAACGCGGCGGAAGGTGGAAACGCGAAGCCAGCGCAGACGCGGAAGATTCCGTTCTCGGGAACGCTGTTTATCGAGCAAGAAGACTTCATGGAAGTTGCGCCCAAGAAGTATTTCCGGCTGGCGATTGGCCAAGAAGTGCGGCTGCGCTGGGCATATTTCATCAAGGCGACCAGCGTGGTGAAGGACGCGAGCGGGAACATCACGCAGATCAATGCGACGTATGACCCAGCGACCAAAGGCGGCGACGCGCCGGCGGGACCCAACGGCGAGCCGGCCCGCAAGGTGAAGGGCACGCTGCACTGGGTGAGTGCTGAGCATGCAGTTGACGCCGAGGTGCGGCTGTTTGATCGGCTTTTCAAAACCGAAGAGCCCGGCAAAGCCACCGGCGAGTGGAAGGATGATCTGAATCCGAATTCGTTGGAAGTGGTGAGGGCGAAGATCGATCCGCATCTGGCGATGGCGAAGATCGGCGACACGTTCCAGTTCGAGCGGCTGGGGTACTTCCGCGTGGATGAAGATTCCAAGCCGGGCGCGATGGTGTTCAATCGGACGGTGACGTTGAAGGATGATTGGGCGAAGCAGGTGGGGAAGAGCTGAAGTACCGCAGTACCGAAGAGACGAAGTACCGAAGGAAAGGCAAAGGGCGGCACTGGCGGGTCGAGGGCTGACGCTGCCTTTCGCCGCGGAGCGGCGCTGGATATCCGGAGGCGTGAAGCGCGTCGTCGTACAACCCGCAAAAAACGCAGAACAGTCCCGCACTACCGTCACAGTCGTTCCCTACGGCCCCTGTTTGCGACGATTCAAGCCAGCGCCGAGGCAATGCAAGCCAGCGCGGAGGCAAAACAAGCCAGCGCAGTGACGATGCAAGCCAGCGCGGAGGCGATGCAAGGCAGCACCGAGGCAATACGGGCCAGTGCGGAGGCAAAAGGGTGCCGTTTCTTGGTGACACAAGCCCGCGCCGTGGCGTTTCAAGCCATCAGAGAATGCCCCGCCCCGCCGCCGCCCGCCGCACGCCGGAGCACAAGGTGGACCGATGGCGGGAAGGGCTGGTGGCTGCCAAGCTTTGCGAGTCGCGGCACCCCATGTTGCTTTTGGGGAGCGGGAGATACCGGTGGGCTGCATCAGGCTGCAAAGCCAGCCTGATGGCACGTTTGTAGGCGTGATGTCACCCGCCCTGCAAAGACATGCTGGTGGCACGGGGGAGAAGGGGAGAGGTCTTATGCCACCGATTGACTAGGGCACTATCGTCAAACGTTGCGGTCTGTAAAGAGTCAAGTGGTCGTCGTATTACGGGAGTTGGCCGTCATGATCGAATCGTGGTACTGGCGTCGAGAACTTGCTGCCGACATTCGTTGGCTCAAGCAAAACCGGAGATTTCGGCGCTGGTCCGAACGGCGAGTCGTTCTATTTGAACGAAAGCTCATGCTTATCGCATTTCAAGTTCGAAGTTTGCTTGAGCGTCCGAAGGTGAACGACCGTACCAAGTCACTATCGATCAAAGTAGTAAGATATCGCAAAGTAGGCCCAGACCCGTTCACGGTTGTCGGTCCGGGCAGTGTTGAAGACAGGTTTGACCTTACCTCCCGCGAGCTAGTCGACCTGTCGGTCACGGATGTGTGCAACCAGTTCGTCCACTATTACTGGATGCAGACAGGCTACGAGAATGGAACCTTCACGTCCATTCTCATTTTCTCTGATCGAGCGAGAAAGCTCTGCGCTTATGAATTTGATGTTCTGCAGGTCATTCAGTTGTTTTCAGCATTTAGCGACGAGCGATCTGCCATACAGAGTGGGACGTTCGTCTGGGACGAGAAGAAGCAGGATTACATCGTGAGGGCGTCTTCGTAGCAAATCGACAAGCTACCAATGCCGTCGTCAAGGCAACCCGTACCTCTCTTTGTGCTCTTCGTGCCTTTGTGGTGAATGCCTCGCCCTTTCACCGAATCTGCATCTCGCGCAGCGCCACGATCCGGTTCTCCGTCGGCGGGTGGCTGCTGAACATGCTGAGGAGGCCTCGGGTAGTGATGAGGGGTTCGACGATGAACATGTTGTTCTGGGCGGGGTTGGCGGTTTGGAGGGGGATTTGTTTGCCGTAGACCTCGAGCTTTTGCAGTGCGGTGATGAGACCGTTGGGGCTGCCGGCGATGATGGCGCCGTCGTGGTCGGCGACGTATTCGCGGCTGCGGCTGATCATGGCTTTGAGGATGGCGGCGCCGACGGCGGCGAAGATGAAGACGAAGATGCCGGCGAGGGGGTTGCCGCCTTCGCGGTTGCTGCCGCCGAAGAACATGCCCCACTGGGCGATGTACGCGAGGACACCAGCGATAGTTGCGGTGATGCAACTGGTGAGGGTGTCGCGATTTTTGACGTGGGCGAGTTCGTGGGCCATGACTCCCGCGACTTCTTCGGGCGTGAGCAGGCGCAGGGCACCTTCGGTAATCGCGACGGCGGCTTTGCTGGGGCTGCGGCCGGTGGCGAAGGCGTTGGGAGTCTGCTGCGGGCAGATGTAGACGCGCGGCATGGGCAGGTTTGCGCGTTGGCGGAGTTGATCGACCATGCTGTAGAGCTGGCCTGCTGGTCCTGGCGTGTTGGCGGTGACTTCAACGCCTCGCATGCTGGCGATGGCGATTTTGTCGCTGAAGAACCAAGCGATGACGTTGGTGAGGCCGCCGAGTACGAGAGCGATGGTCATGCCGGTTTTGCCGTACATGGAGCCGACGAGGAGGAAGAGGGCCATCATGCCGAGCATGAGGAGGACGGTTTTGGAGGTGTTGATGAGGCGGGTCATAAGAAAAGGTACCTGAGTGCCGAAGAGACGGAGTACCGTAGGAAAGGCAGGGACACAGGGGAAGACAGTTGTTTGTATTCGTTGGATGTTGCGAAAGTGATGCCGATGCTGATTCGGGGGGAGGGGGGTTGGTTTCGATTTTTGTGGGCGGGGCGGGCGGATATGGGGGTCCGGATTGCCGAATTTGCGGGGGGACTGCCGGATTGGCAGCGGAGTAACATCTGGTGTGGTCAGGAGCGATGGGCAGTAAGCGGGGCTGGTGCGGGGGCAAGGTGCGGCGGACGCTTGGCGGCGTTTGCGCGATGCTTGTGAAGATTGGAGCTGGCCAGGATGGCAGGCGGAGTTGCGGCGTTCACGCGGCGGGTGGCGGCGTGCGCTCGCGCGGGTTTGTGAAGGGGGCGATTGTGCCTTGGGTGGTGGCGATTGGTGCGGTTGGGGTGAGCGCGATTGTGACCAAGGAGATGGTGGTGAAGTCGGGGGCGAAGCTGGAGATGGAGGCCGAGGCGCGAGTTGTTGATGTGGGTGATGGGGTCGGCGAAACGGTGCGCGATGGGCAGGGTGAAGTTTCGGATGAAGCGGCGGATGTCTTTGATGCTGGAATTGATGTGACGATTGTCGAGATGATGGGGCCACCTGTTGAGTTGATGAGTGGATATGTCGAACCCATGGGGCCGGCGGCGATTTTGGCGGGGGGATTTGTGCCGGATGCGGGCGTGCGTTGGTTTGATGGTCGGCCGGCGAAGCCTTCGCGCGTGGTGTGGATGACGGTGACGGCGTATTCGCCTGATCCGCGGAGTTGTGGCGATAGCGCGGATGGCATTACCGCGACGCTGCATTGCGTGACGACCAATGGACATCAACTGGTGGCGGCGGACCCGAAGGTACTGCCTTATGGCAGCATGTTGACGATTCCCGGGTATGCCATTGGCGCGGGAAGCGGAAAGTTTGAGCCCGCGATTGTGCCAGTGCTGGATTGTGGCGGGGCGATCAAAGGGCAGCGGCTGGATGTGCTGTTTCCGACGCACGAGGAAGCGGTGGCGTGGGGTATTCGCGAGTTGCCTGTGACGGTGTGGAAGTATGCGGATGGTGGGGAGATGACGAATCCGCGAAGAGTGCGGTAATGACTTGGCGTTAGAGTTTGCGCGAGCCGCATTCGGGGCAGGTTGGGCGTGTGACGACGAGGCCTTCGGTGGCCAATTCAGACGCGGGAATCAGATCGAGGGGATAGCCGCATTGGTCGCAGGCGATCGTGAGCTTTGGGGTTTTGCGGCGGCGGCGGTCGCGGATGTGTTTGAGGGCGATGATCGTTGCCGCTATCGCGGCGATCACGAGGAGCCACCACTGCATAAGCATGATGGCGACGACAACCGGCCCGCCTACGAAGCAGGCGATGAGCATCCAAGCGGCGATGCGGTGCGAGATGGACACGGGTGTGGGCTGGCCGCCGTCGGGTGACGGCGGGCGTCTGGAAAGGCCGGAGTGGGATTCGAACCCACGAACAACGGATTTGCAATCCGCCCCATTAGGCCACTTTGGTATCCGGCCGGACGCGGGATGATACGCAGGAGAGGAGGCGGTGGGTTGCGACTTGCGAGGAAGTGGCGGGTATTGGCGAGGCGTTGGCGGCGCGGGGGCGGGTGGGCCGATAGTGTTGGGTGTGAAGAACGGCATGTACAAGTCGGCGGTGGTGATGGGGCTGGTCTTGGCGTGGGCGGATAGCGCAATGGCGCAGCCTGACCAGGAACTATTTCCGGCGCGCGAGGAGCCGCCTGCGATTGCGCCGACGAAGAAGCAGGATTCGGCGGTGTCGCCTTCGATCAAGATTTCAGCGACGGCACTGCCGGAGGATTTTGAGTTGCCGCGATCGGCGACGCTGATGGAAGGGTCGGCGGTTTCGCGCGTGAGTGGGACGCTGGTGCGGGTGAAGGACCAGTATTTTTTTGTGCCTGAGAGCGGGCAGCGCGTAGAAGCCAACGGGCCGGTGATTCCTGGAATGATTGTGATGCCCAATCAACGACTCGAGCAGATGGCGGCAGGGCTGATTTCGCGCGGAGATCGGGCGGCGGGGACGTTGACGGGGCAAGTGTTCAATTATCGCGGGCGGACGCATGTGATGGTCATGCAGTTTTCGTTTGCGGTTTCGGAAGAGGTGACAAAGCCGGAAGAGATGACGCCGGTTGAAACCAAGCCCGACACGACGAATGCGAAGCCGCAAGACGCGAAGGATGCAGCACCCGCGAAAGATGCGGCGGCGAAAGAAGATGACGTCGCGGCGATTGTGCGCGACTTGCAAGCGGCGACGGAACGGCCGCGTGCGCTCGCGAGGCCTGACCAGCAACTGCTCAATGACTTGCCCAAGCGGCGTGGCGAAGAGGCTGAAGCTCCGGTATTGGTGAGTGAGCGGACGGTGCTGGTGCGCAAGCGCGGTCGGCTGGTGCGGCTGGCGAGTGCCGAGGGTCGGTTTGCGTTCGCATTTGACAATGATCCTGACAGCCCGGCACCGCAGCCCATGCTGTTGCAGCCGTGCGCGATGCTCCAGGCGATTGAGGACGTTGCGGGCGAACAGGGGGACGGGTTGACGTTTGAGCTGACCGGGCGGGTGACGCGGTTTGGTGAGCGCAACTTTGTGCTGCCTGAGTTCTATCAGGTGATCAGACCAGCGGATGAGCGCGGGGCAGAAATGCGTTCGCGGCAGTAGGTGGAAAATTGCGTATTTCAGCAGGCGCATCCGGCAATGTGTGCTCGGGCGGTGTCATGCTTTTGAAATTGTGAGAATTACATCCCGAAAACAGGAATTCAGGTACCCTACATTGATGCGAGTCCGCAGGTTGGGCGTATGAGTGTTGCATGGCACGAGCGGGAAGCACATTCAAGATGTTGGGATGGGGTGCAGCGATTGCGTCTGGCGTGATGCTGTCGGCGTGCGGCAAGCCGCCGGCGGGTGAGCCTTTGAAGGTTGTAAAGACCATTGGCGAGCCTGGCGATGCGGTGGGGCAATTTGGGTATCCGCGGGCGACGTGCAGCGATGGCAAGACGCTGTGGGTAATTGACAAGCTGGCGCGGGTGCAGCGGTTTGACAAAGATGGCAACGTGCTGGGCGTGTGGCGGATGCCCCAGTACGAAAAAGGCAAGCCTTGCGGGATTTCTGCGTGGGTGCCGAAGGGTGCGGGAGCGACGGACCAGAACGAAGTTGGGCCGATTCTGTTCATCGCCGACACGCATCAGCAGCGCGTGCGGATTTATCAAACAAACTGGACGACGGCGGGTGCGAGTGGCAGCGATGCACGGCAGCCGAGCGAACAGACTGAGCCGGAGCTTCTGCTGAGCTTTGGGTCATATGGCACGGGGCCTGGCGAGTTTATTTATGTGACGGATGTTGCGATTGTGCCGTCGGCGGATGGGCAGGCGGTGGAGCGGCTGTATGTGAGCGAGTATGGCGGCAATGACCGGGTGAACATTTTTGATATCACGCCGCCGCTGCGCGTGGGAATGAAGCCTGGGGAGTTTGCGGTCAAACATGTGGGGGCGTTTGGGAAGTTTGGCGATGGGTTTGGGGAGCCGGTTGAATTCCAGCGGCCGCAGGCTGTGATGTTTGATGCGGAGCGGAAGATGCTTGTCATCAGCGATGCGTGCAATCATCGCATCGGGACGTTCACGATGGAGGGGAAACTGATCGACTGGTTTGGCTCGCGCGAGGGCGTGGGGAGCAAGCCGGGTGAGTTTTCGTATCCGTACGGGGTTGCGCTTTTGGGCGATGGATCAGCGATGGTGAGCGAGTTTGGGAACAACCGCGTGCAGCGGATTGATTTGACGACGGGCGCGTGCTTGGGGATTTTCGGGCAAGCGGGGCGCGCGCCGGGGCAGTTGTCGACGCCTTGGGCGCTGACGGTGTGGGATGATCGTGTGTATGTGGTAGACTCGGGCAATAGCCGGGTGCAGGTGATTGAAAAGCCCAGCGGGACGCGCGTGCTGCGCGAGCTGGCGAGCAATGAAAAGCCTGCGAACGGCGGTGCGCGATGAACCTGACACTTGCGAGCTTGGTCTTTGGACCATTGGAATTTGAACAGCCGCAGTGGCTGGTTTTGCTGGCGATTTTGGTGCCACTTTCGCTGTGGATTGCGCGCAAGAGTTTGAGCGGGCTGGATAGCGGGTGGAAGTATGTTGCAATTGGCGTGCGGCTGATTGTGCTGGTGTTGTTGTGCGGCGCGATTGCTGAGCCGTTGTGGCGCAAGGAAAGTAAAGCGGTTGCGGTGACGGCGATTTTGGATGTAAGCGAGTCGATTCCGACCAGCGAGCAGAAGAAGGTCACGGAGTACTTTCGCAATCTGAACCCTGACAGCAAAGAGCGGCAGGATGAGTTGGGCGTTATCACGACGGCACGTGATGCGTTTGTGGGCAAGTTGCCCAGCGCGAATGTGACAACCGTGGAATCTGGACACCCAGGCACGCTGGATGCGACCGACTTGGCGGCGGGGCTGCGACTGGCGATTGCGGTTGCGCCCAAAGACGCGGCGAATCGGTTTTTGCTGATTACAGACGGCAATCAGACATCGGGTGACTTGCTTGCTGCGGCGAACAGCGCGAAGGCACTGAAAATTCCGGTCGATGTGCTGCCCATCAAATTTGAGTATGGCGGCGAAGTGCTGGTTGATCAGTTGCTTGCTCCCGCGGCAGCTCGCGAGGGTGAGACCATGAACGTGAAGATCGTTCTGGTTTCAAATGAGCCGACGCGCGGGCGCGTGAACCTGCTGCTGAATGGGCAGACGGTTGACTTGGACCCAGATAGTGATGCACTGGGCGCGGCGGTTGAACTGCGGCGCGGGCAGAATGTGTTGCAGGTGCCGGTGACGGCGATGCGCAGCGGGCCGCAGCGATTTGAAGCGATTTTCCAGCCTGAGGTGATTGGCGGCGTGGCGCAGGGGGACAGCCTGCCGCAGAACAATCGCAGTGCGGCGGTGACGTTTGTCGCAGGTGAAGGTCGCGTGCTGGTGATTCGCAATGAAAACGCGCCGCAAGAGAGCGAGCAACTGATTGCCGCGCTGGAAGAGAGCAAGATCGTGGTGGATGTGGTTGATCCGGCGATGAGCCCGCCCAACCTGACGGACATGCAGGCATATGACGCGGTGATTTTGGTCAACCAGTCGGCGTATGCGTTTAGTCAGCAGCAGCAGGAAGATTTGCGGCAGTATGTGAACGACACGGGCGGCGGGCTGGTGATGATCGGCGGGCCCGAGAGCTTTGGCGCTGGTGGATGGATTGGAAGTCCGCTGGAAGAAGCACTGCCAGTGCGACTTGATCCGCCGCAGAAGCGGCAGATGCCCAAGGGTGCGCTGGTGATTTGCGTGCACAGCGTGGAAATGCCAGAGGGTGTGTATTGGGGTAAAAAGGTCTCGGAAGCGGCCGTCAATCGGTTGTCGCGGCTGGACCTTGCAGGCATCAACGAGTACACGTGGCAGTCAGGGCATCGCTGGGTGCATCCACTTGGGCCTGTTGGTGATGGCACGGCGATCAAGCGTGCCATCAACGCACTGACATTCGGCGACATGCAGGATTTCACGCCCAGCTTTCAGCTTTCGCTGAATTCGCTGAAGGAAGCTGAGGCAGGACAGAGGCACATGATCGTCATCAGCGATGGCGACCCCAGCATGCCGCCTGCGAGTTTGCTGCAGCAGTTCAAGGACAGTGGCATCACGGTCAGCACGGTTGAAGTTTTTCCGCATAGCGGAGCAGACAGCAGCCGGATGGAAGAAATCGCGCGGTTGACCGGCGGTCGGCATTACTTTGTGAACACGCAGGCGGGGCTCGCGAAGCTGCCTGAGATTTTCATGAAGGAAGCGATGACTGTGCGGCGGAGCTTGATTTGGGAAAGCGGCAAGGGCGTGGTGCCGAGCTTGTTGCCTGGAGCAAGCACGACGCTGCGGGGCGTGTCGAGTGTGCCGGTTATCAATGGATATGTCGTGACGGCGGAGCGCGAGGGGCTGGCGCTGACGACGGCGAAGGTGATTGGCGCGGACCCGGACCAAGGCGATCCGCTGCTGGCGCAGTGGCAGTATGGATTGGGTCGCGTGGTCGCGTACACGAGTGACGCGAGCACCAAGTGGAACGCGTCATGGGTTGCGTGGCAAGGCTACCGGCAGTTCTGGGAACAGCATGTGCGATGGACGATGCGGCCGCAAGGGTCGGCGAATATTCGCGTGCTGACGGAGAACAAAGGCGACAACACGCTGGTGACCATTGAGGCTCTAGACAGCAAGGGTGAGCGGTTGAGTTTTGCGAACTTTCGCGGCAGGCTTGCGAAGCCCGACGGCACGGGTGTGAGCGTTGAGTTCACGCAGACTGCGCCGGGGCGATATCAGGCGACGGTGGCGACGGAACTGGCGGGCAGCTATGTGCTCAGCACGCGGTATGCGGCGAGTGACTCAAACGTGGCTGGCGGGATTTTGGAAGGTGCGGTGCAAGCGGCGATTTCGCGGCCGTTTGCGGATGAGTATCGCGTGCTGCGAGACAACACTGCGCTGCTGACGCAGATTGCAGAGCTCACTGGCGGGCGCGTGCTGAGCGGTGACCCGCAGCGCGATGGCTTGTGGGAGCGCACGGCGCTTGAGATGCCTGTCGCGAAGACGCCAATTTGGCTCACCGTGGCGATCATCGGGTTGATTTTGTTTGTGCTGGACGTTGGCGTGCGGCGCGTGCGGCTGGACTTGCAGATGGTGCTCAATGTGTTCCGGCGTGCCTTTGGCAAGACCACGGTGACAACGGGCAATGTGGGCGGGCTGCGGGCGGCGCGTGAACAGGCACGGGCGAAGATTCAGGCGCGCGCGACCACCAGCGGCACGCAACTGTCGGCAGATGAACTTGCAAGGCAAGCTAAGGAAGAAGCCCAGCGCGTGGTTTCGACAGCGGGCCGGAAGTTTGAAGCTTCAACTGAACAACTCAAGAGTGCGGCTGGGCCTATTGCGATGGGCGGGGCAGATGCCAAGCCGCAGAAGATTGAAGAAAAGGCGCGGCCGATTGATCAGTCGCAGCAGCCGGGCGAGGGCATGAGCCGGCTGATGCAGGCGAAGAAGAAGGCGCGCGATGGGATGGGAGATGAATGAGCGAGCGCAAGTGACGAACAAACGTATGTGATTTGAAGCGTTGACTGTTTGAATGTTTGCTGATGTGAAGTATTTCCGGAGGCCCCATGTCTGTCGTGAGCCGAGAAGTTCCGATTGAAACTCCCGCTGAAGTTCGCGCCCAGTGCGAGAAGTTCCGCGACACGTTCAAGCGGTTGAAGGACGAAGTGGGCAAGGTTGTCGTGGGCCACAGCAGTGTGGTCGAGGCGACGCTGATCTCGCTGTTTGCGGGCGGCAACGTGCTGTTGGAAGGCGTGCCCGGACTGGGCAAGACGCTGCTGGTGCGCACGCTGGCACAAACGCTGAACCTGCCGTTCAGCCGCATTCAGTTCACGCCCGACTTGATGCCTGCGGACGTGCTGGGCACCAACGTGGTGATGGAAGACCCGGGCACGGGGCGACGCAAGTTTGAATTTCAGAAGGGCCCGATCTTTGCACAGATCGTGCTGGCGGATGAAATCAACCGTGCGACACCGAAGACGCAGAGCGCGCTGCTGGAGGCGATGCAAGAGCGCAGCGTGACGGTGGGCGGGACCACCTACAAGTTGAATCAGCCGTTCTTGGTGCTGGCGACGCAGAACCCCATCGAGCAGGAAGGCACGTATCCGCTGCCTGAAGCGCAGTTGGACCGCTTCCTGTTCAAGATTGTGGTGGGTTACAGCCAGCTTGATGATTTGATGACGATTCTGGATCGCACCACGGGCGCGGTGACTCCTGAAGTTGGCAACATTCTTGATGGGCCGACGATTCTGGAAATGCAAAAGCTGGTTCGCGGCTGCATCGTTGCACCGCATGTGAAGCAATATGTCGCGCGATTGGTGCTGGCGACGCACCCGGGCGGGCAGCTTGCGGCGGGCGGCGCGGGTGGACCCACGAACAAGTACGTGCGCTGCGGATCATCGCCGCGCGGTGCGCAGGCGCTGCTGATGGGCGGCAAGGTGAAGGCCCTGGTTGAAGGCCGGTATCACGTGAGCTTCAAGGACATTCAGCACGTGGCGACGCTGTGCCTGCGGCACCGGCTGCTGATGAACTTTGAGGCGGAAGCAGACCGCGTGGATAGTGATGTGCTGGTGAAGCAGATCATGGAGTTGACGCCGACGGAGATGAAGTAAAGACGGGTCGTGGAGAGGCGGAGAAGAGCGGAGAGTCGCGGAGTTTTTTGGAGGGTTTTGTGGCGACGAGCGGGCAAACTCGAAAGCTTGATGATGTGCCGGCGGCGTGGAATGCGCTGACGGAGACTGTCATTGGCGCAGCGATGGAGGTGCATCGCACGCATTCGGGCCGATTTCCGCTTGGACTGCTGCTCAACTTCAACGTCCCTCGGCTCAAGGACGGCATCTACCGCCGGATGCTCAGTTCAGCTTCGCACATCCCACGACACATGCTCGAAGATCAGTCATAGCCCTCCCACACCTCCGCGTCTCTCCGCTCTTCTCCGCCCCTCCGCGACCAGTCATGCTGAAAACCGCCTCCATCATCCGTCCCAAGACCATTGACGATCTGCTCAACACCGAGCTCATCGCCAAGCTTGATCCGCTGGACCTTTCGAGCAAGCGTGTCTTCTTTGGTAAGCTCAAGGGTGAGCGGCGGAGCAAGAAGCGCGGGCAGTCGGTGGAGTTTGCGGATCACCGGCCTTACACGTCGGGCGATGACATTCGGCATATCGATTGGAACATTTATGCTCGGCTGGACACGCTGTTTTTGAAGCTGTTTCTTGAAGAAGAAGACCTTTCGCTGCATGTCGTGATTGACTGTTCCGCATCGAGTGATTGCGGCGAGCCCAACAAGTTCCTCTTCATGCAGAAAGCGGCGGCGGCTCTCGGATACATCGGGCTTGTCAATCTCAATCGCGTGACGATCACGGCGATGGGTGATCGCGATGATGGCTCGGGCATCGTCGGCTCGCTGCGCGATTTGCGTGGCAGGCGGCGGCTGCATGACATGGCGTCATTCCTGTGCGGGCTTGAGCCCAAAGGCTCGTTCAGCTTCCGCAGTGCGGCAGAACGCATCGCGCTCTCGCGGCGCGGCAAGGGCGTGATGCTGGTCTTCAGTGACTTCTTCTACAAGGACGGTTTTGAAGAGGGTCTGCGGCGACTGGTCGGGCACGGCTACGACGTTTTCTGCGTACAGGTGCTGAGTCCGCAGGAGATCGAGCCGCCCATCACGGGCGATCTGCGTCTGCGCGATATGGAAGACAGCGACTCCGCGGAAGTGACCGTATCGGCACCGCTTCTGAAGCGATACAAGGCCAATCTCGCGGCGTATTGCAAGAGCCTCGAACAGTTCTGCGTGCAGCGCAGCATGCAACTGATGACGGTGCGGAGCGATACGCCGATTGATACGTTGATGTTGGATTATTTGAGACGCAAAGGAGTTGTGAAGTGACCTTCCTCACCCCACTACTCGCTGGCATCGTCGCTGCTATCGCGATTCCGTCGCTCATCATTCTGTACTTCCTCAAGCTGCGGCGGCGCGACCTTGAGGTCAGCACGACGCTGCTGTGGAAGAAGGCTGTCCAAGACCTGCAAGCCAACGCACCTTTCCAAAAGCTGCGGCGCAATTTGCTGCTGTTTTTGCAGTTGCTCGCGCTCGCTGCTGTCTTGTTTGCAGTTGCGCAACCGTTCTTCAGGGGCGAAACGCTTCGCGGCAGCAAGCATGTACTGCTGATTGATCGCTCGGGCAGCATGGCGAGTCTGGATGGCGAAGGCAAGGGCAATGCGACGGTTTCTCGCTTGGAAGCGGCGAAGCAGCAGGCTCTTGATCTTGTCGAAGCGTTGCCTGAGGGCGACTTGTTCTTCGGTCAGAACAAGGGCGATCAGGCGATGGTCATTACGTTTGATGAAACTGCTGAGCCGCTGCAGCCCTTCACGAACGACAAGCGGCAGCTTCGAGCGGCGATTGAACGGATTGCACAGACTGACAAGGGCAGCGCGGTGAGTGAAGCGATGCGCGTTGCGCAGGCACACCAGGCACAGCGACGTGTGGTTGAGGGCGTGGGGTTGGAATCGGTGAATGAGGGCGAGCAGGTCACGATGCACTTGTACAGCGACGGCAAGTTGACCGACGCGGACAAGGCTCGGCCGGGCGTCGAAAACACGGTGGTGTACGCAGCGCAGGGCAAGCCTGATGCACCCAACCTCGCGATTACGAACTTGAAGGCGGAGCGAAGCTACGAAACGCCGCAGGAAGTGACGCTTTTTGCGTCGCTCATGAACACGCAGCAAAGCGAACGTACGATTGATGTGGAGTTGCTGGTTGATGGCGTTCCGGCGGGCATCAAGAGTGTGACGCTGCCGGCAGCGAGCCGAGGGAACTTGGCTCTCTCAACGCCAGCAAATGTGCGGGCAAGTGCCGAAGAGCTTGACGCGAAGGAAGTTGCGGGCGACACAAAGGTTGATGAGAACGACGCGAACAAACTACGCGCGGGACAAAGCGGCGTGGTCTTCAAGCTCGAACGCAGCGAAGGCATGCTGGTGCAGACGCGGCTGCGATCATCGACTACGGGCGAAGCACTTGAACAAAATGTGTTGAGTACGGACGATCGCGCGTGGTTGGTCGTACCGCCTGCGAAGCGCGTGACGCTCGCAGTTGTTGGACGAGCGAACTTGTTTCTGAAGTCTGCGTTGGAAGGTTTGCCGCTGAACCGCGTTGATTTTCTGACCACCGCTGATTTTGAACAGCAGTGGCAGCAGGGCAAGGCGGGGCAATATGACTGCGTGATTCTCGATGGCGTGATTCCCAACGTCGGTCAGCAAGTTGTTGCGAGCACCGCTGGCGCAACTGGCACCGTGAACGACGCCGGGCTGGCTCGCACGTTGCCGCCTGGCAACTATCTGGTTTTCAATGTCATTCCGGCGGGACTTGGACTGACGGATGCAGGCAAACTTGAGAACGCGACGGTGATCAGTCGAAGCGTGGACCATCCGGTGACGCGGTATGTGAATTTTGATCCGGTGCAGATTGCAACGGCACGAGAAGTGCAAGTTGATCCGGCGGCGGGCGTGTCGAAGATCGCGATGCTCGAGCGCGGGCCGGCGCTGCTGGAAATCAGCAAGGCTGACACGCATGCGGTGATCGTGCCGTTTGATTACATGGATAGCAACTGGCCGCTGGATGTTTCGTTTGTCGTGTTTCTCGCGAGCAGCGTGAATTACCTCGGTGAAGAAGTTGCGGGCCGGCTTGATGCGCGGTCGCTGCGTCCGGGGCAGGAACTGCGAGATCGGTTGCCGCTTGGTGTGACGAACGTGCGCATTCGCAAGCCCGACAACAGCGAGAGTGACGTGACTCCTGAGCAAGATGGCAGCATTTTGGTGCCCACGCTCGCGACGAGCGGCGTGTACGAAGTGACTTGGGATGGTTCGACGATGCCGGGCGATGTGCGCAACCCGGCGAACAACCGTGCACTGCGGATTTACGCGGCAAACATGCTTGATGGCAAAGAGAGTGACGTGCCTGCCGAGGAGAAGATCGCGCTGGCGGCCGGCGAACCGGTGACGAGTAAGACGCTGGCATCATCGCGCGCGGGTGATGTTCGATTGTGGCCTTACTTACTGATGTTGGGGTTGGTGGTGGTGATGGTGGAGTGGTACATCTATAACCGCAAGGTGTATGTTTGAGGCGTGTTTGAAAGTGCGGCCGCGGGCGGTCAGGTACGGCCAGCGACGGCGAAGTGCAACGCAACGTGAGTGATTCCCAACAACGAAGCCTCTGAATGTGGCTGGGATAAATCTTCTTGCAAGGTGAATATGCGAGGCATGCAGCAACAACTGAAACTCTGGGGCCGTGCTGCGATGCTGATTGTCGCGTTGCTGAGTTGCGTGCATTTTGCAACGCCAGCGATCGCGCAATCGCAGAGCATGCCGCGCGATGCGATCACGAACGCACTCGTGCAGCCGGTGATTGTTTCGCGACGCATGCCGCTACAGATAGATGCGATTTGCTGGGGCTGGACAGGACAGGCGCTGCACGCAGATTCGCACAGTCCCGTCAGCATCACACTCAGCAGCGGCACGCGTGCAGTGTCAGGTGTAGTTTCGCTCGTGTACCCGCAAGATGGCTCGCAGAACGCACGCGTAACGGTGCCCTTCAGCACAACGCCCAATGTCGCAACCGCTGTGCAGTTGCAGGCGTGCCCCTCGCACGGCACGAGTGAGATGCGGCTGGAGATTCTCGCCGATGGGCGGAGCTTTTCACTGCCCATCAACTCGCCCATCGCAGCGTCGGCGAGTGATGTCGCGATGCCAAACGTTGCGGTTGGACCTTTGTGGGTTGTGCTCGGGCCTGATTTGCGATTGAATTTGCTGCTTGATGGTACAACTCGCACGGGCGTGAACGGCGTGAACCCTGGCGAAACCAAAAAGTACTGGGACAACGCCAGCACGCCCACGGTAACTCCCACACAGTTTTCATCTGCGTGGATCGGATACGAAAGTCTTGCCGGGTTGGTTGTTCGTCAGCAGGATTTGCGATTGCTGACGGCGGTGCAGCGAACAGCGCTTCGCACCTGGCTCGAGAATGGCGGACGTGTGGCCATAGTGCTTGAAGAAGCTGGCGACGATTGGCGGCAGCTACTGCCGGACTTTTTGCCTGATGATCTACTGACTGTGAGTGAGGTGCAACGCGTCTCGCTTAGTGCGATCACTCGCAACGTGCTGACGAACAACAGCAAAGACGGAAAGTGGGATGGTGCCGCAGTCACGCCGACGAACGATGCCGCGCCGGGGCCTTCGATTCGCAGTCGGTTAGTCACGCCCAGCGAAACCGCGCGAGCATTGGGCTGGCGCTCGATTTGGAGCATTGACAGTCGCTCGCAAATTGCAGATGAACTCAAGAGCGAGAACACCAGCATCGCAGCGATAGGAGCCGTTGGGCTTGGCATGCTGATGGTGCTGGGCACTGATCCGGCGAACATGCCGGATTCAATGAACGCAACGCAGACAGCAAACGCGTGGCGCGATGCACTTGATCGGCTGCGTGATCAATCACGAAACGACCCGACTAGCTATCAGGTTTGGAACTACGACAGTGCGGGTGTCATGGCAACCGGCAACTCGGCGGACTCAATCGTGCGAGCGAGGACGCCTGGCAAAATGTTCTTTGTCATCGTGATGTTTTCGATCTTGGCTCTGGCCTTGTGGGTCGGGCCGGTTGGTCGGCGGATATTGAGCAAACGCGGGCTCTTGAGCAAGAATTGGGCGATTGCGCTTGCGGCAATCAGCGTGTGCACATTGATCGGCCTGATCGCACCGCGCTTTTTTCGCAGCGGTACCGATGACTTGGGCGCGCTCACCTTACATGATGTCTTCGTTGATCCGCAAGGCAAGCCGATTCGCGTGTACACAACCACGCTGCGCAGCGTCTTCGCAGGTTCGCCAGACTCGTTCGATGTTGCCAACATTGATCTCAGCAAGAACGATCCGCAAGGCCAGTGGTGGCGTGGCGTCTCGCCTATTCAGCAGTGGTGGCAGGTGCGACTCAAAGCCGGTTCGACCACCAACATCTTCAACACGCCCGCGCAACGCAGCTCGCTCGCGGCGGGAGTCATTGAACCTGTTGACGTCTCGCAATGGACGCTGCGGTTGTTTCTGGGCATCGAAACTGGAAGTGCATCGCGTGAGTTTGAACTGCCTCGCGTACAAGTGTTGCGTGCAGCTACCGACACAAGCCGATGGCAAGGCGATATCCGTGTCAAGGTCGAAGGCGAGTTCGATGAACCATCGCCGACGACTACTCGGCTGATTTATCGCGGCAAGTTCAAGACCGACGCACAACGTGAGAGCATGGGAACTGAGGAGTTTCTGCGATTTTCATCCTCCGGTGCCGTCGCGAATGAAAGTGACCGTGCGAACGCGCAGAGCATGTGGCAGAACCAAGGCGAAAGCGGCGCGATGAGTATCTTGCATATGCCTGCAATTGAGAATCGCGGCGACGTGATCAATCGCATCGTCGAAAGCGGCGACTATGCCGCGGTCGTCCTTATGCGAACCAGCGAGTCGGGTTCGAAGCAGCAACGGGTGACAAACAAGACCGTCTATCGCATCATCGCACCAGTGACTATCGATCCAACACGCAGCGCCACGCCGCCCACCGAAACGACGCCCAGCGAGGAATTGCCATGATTCAAACACGCGAACTGACCAAGCACTATGGCTCGCTTGCAGCTCTCAATCGATTGACCATTGACATTGGCGCGGGTGAAGTTTTTGGATTCATCGGTCCCAACGGTGCGGGCAAGACAACCACGATGAAAATTCTCTCGTGCCTCATCAAGCCTGACCGTGGCACGGCGAGCGTTGCTGGCTTTGATATCGCCAAGGATGCCGATCAGGTGCGGCGAAACATCGGTTATATGCCCGATTTTCTCGGCGTTTATGATGATCTGACCGTTGACGAGTACCTGCAGTTCTTCGCCGCAGCGTTCGGCATCACGCGGAAGAATCGCACCGCCATCATCGGTCAAGTGCTCGAACTGACTGACCTCACATTCAAGCGGCATGAACTGGTTGACAGTCTCTCGCGCGGCATGCAGCAACGACTGGGCGTCGCGCGCGTACTCGTGCATGATCCCAAAGTTCTGTTTCTCGATGAACCCGCAAGCGGGCTTGATCCGCGGGCCCGCATCGAAATGCGCAGCTTGCTGCAAGAGCTTGGCAAGATGGGCAAGACGCTGCTCGTCAGTTCTCACATTCTCAGCGAGCTTGCGGAGATGTGTACGAGCATCGGCATCATCGAACGAGGCACGTTGCTCTACTCGGGCAGCATTCAAGATGCATACGAACGCACGCGGCAGCGCAGCGAATCGGGCGAGCGCATTGGCGTCACGCTTGAAACAAGCGGCACGTCGGCGAGCTTGATCGCCGCTCGGCTCGCGAGCGATGAACGCATCGCGAAAGCCGTGGGCGACGACACCGCTCGCACTGTTGTGATCGACATTAAGCACATTGCCGCTGGTGAAGGTGGCATGAGCCATCACTTCATCATCGAGTCCATCATCGCAGCCGGCGGCCGCATCGCGAGTTTTCAGCCCGAGCAAGTGCGGCTTGAAGACGCGTTCCTCAAACTCACAACCGGAGCGGTGCAATGAGCGAAGCGGCAACACCACAGCCCGCAAGCACTGCTGCGCTGAGCATCAAGCGGTCGGCTCGCGGCCCCAGGTTTGTCGGCGGGTTGCCCGGCCCGGTCTTCGCGAAGGACGTTTGGATTCTCGGCAAACGCCCTAGTACCGGCTGGATTCGCCTCATTTACAGCCTGCTTTTGCTCGCAATTGTCGCGCTGACCTTTTTTGTCGCGATGGATGGTGATCGATACACGCCATACGGCTCACAAGGCATCGCTGCACGGCTGCAAAGTTCGCAAGGTGTCGCGCCCACTGTCACCATCGCCATCATATGGTCACAGTTTGTCATGTTGACCATCATCGGCGCGGCATTAGGCGCACCCGCGATCTCAGATGAATTGCGCGCGGGCTCGCTCGCCACGCTGCTGACAACACCACTCAAAGCCACGCAGATCATCCTGGGCAAATTGCTCTCGCGCATGGTTGAACTCGCAATCCTCACGCTGATTCCTCTGCCGTTGATGCTCGCCTTGCGTTCCTTCGGCGGCGTGCCTGCGCCCAACGTATTGATGATGGTGGGCTTGTGCCTGACAGTGGGCATGCTCGCTGTACAGATTGGCATTTTCTTCTCCATTCGCTTCAAGCGCGCGGCCGCGCCGCTTGTCATGACGGTACTTGTGCTTGCACTCATGGTGATGGCTTTGCCCGGCATCCTCGCAGCACTCGGGCAGTGGCCAGCGCTTCAACCTTTTCAAGGGCAACTGCAAACCGCTGGCGCCATCCTTAGCCCGCCGTGGATGCTGATGATGAACACCGCCACACTCATGAACGAAGGTGGTTTTCCTGGAATGGGAAACCTCACCGCACTTTCGCTCGCGAGCATCGGTGCGACGCTGGCTTGGTGGTTCATCTTCTTTGTGCTGTCGTGTTTCATGCTACGCCGAGTCATGCGAACGGAAGATCGCGTGAGGACATCGGCTGTTGCACTGCAAGCACCAACGACTTCGAGCAGCTCGGCAACGCCCGCGCCGCAAGCGACTGCGACAACTGAACCCCCGGCACCACGCCGCAAGCGTCGTGCGTGGGGCGTGCAAGCTGGCAGCAGCCGAGCAGTGTCCGACGCACCCGTGTTGTGGCGTGAAATGCAGCAACCGATCTTGGGGCGCAAGTGGATGGCATGGACGCTGGGCGTCATCATCACGCTCGCGCTGCTATTCGTTTACTACATGAGCGGCTTAGACGGCATTCAAATTGGTGTCGCGATTGTCGGCGTCATCGTGTGGTTGCTTTTCGCTGCCGTTACCACAACTGCCAGCATTTCGCAAGAGCGCGAAGGCCGAACGCTGGATGTTCTCCTCACCACGCCGATTGCTGGCCGGGACATTGTGTGGGGCAAGTTCATGGGCGGCTTGCGCAAGCTGTGGATTGGCCCCGCTGTCATTCTGCTTCACCTTGTCATTTCAGGATGTTTCAGCAATGTCACTCGATTCTTTCTCGAACCGATTGACACATTGACCGAAATCAACCGTTGGCGTGGCGTATGGACGCCTGACTACGTGCACCCAGTGGTGCTGATACTCATGCCGATCATCTTGCTCGGTCCCATCGCGTTTCTGGCAGCGTCCGGCGTGTGGCTCAGCACAATCACCAAGCGCAGCACCACCGCTTCGATATGCAACCTCGCGATCGCGCTTGTCATCTGGCTCGTCATTCCCATTTTCCTTGCAATCTTCACCAGCGGCTTCATGCGCGGCGGCAGCGAAGAACTTGTCACGCTTTGGCTCATGCCGAATCCGGTCATGCTCACCGCTTCCGCCATCGACGGCTCCGACGAATCGTTCCGCATGCTCGGCGAGGGCTTCAAGTTTGAAGGCCCCGAGCATTTCGACGTCGGCTTCCTCGGCTTTCTCTTCGCCGTGTGCGCGTTTTGCGGAATGTATCTGTTTGCGGCGATGTTTTTCCTGCGTTCGGCTGCCCGCCGAATCGCCGCAGGAACTGGCCGGTCGGCATAGCACAAAGTTCTCCCAAGGTTGGCCGTACAAACGACCGATATTCGACACATGCCGACGGTCCGCGCATGTCACGTGAGCGGAGTTATTGCTGCCCTCATGGCTGCGGCGGGTATCGCGTGCGCACAGTCAACAGTTACTCGTCCCGAGGCCGCCGGCCGGCTCGTGCGTGTGTTCGATTTTGAAGAGCAGCAAACCAACCCGGGCGAAGTGCCCCGGTATTGGTTTCGAAATCAAGATTCGCCGCAGCGTGCGAGGCCAGGTTTTCCGAATTGGAACCGCAGCTCGCTGATTTACGACAACTTATTTGCGTACGAGGGTGAAGGCTACATCAACCTGCCCACCCAAGGCGGCAGCACTTCGCTCTTGCTCGAAACTGGCCTCTTGCCAATCTTCGCCGATACCGACTATCGCATTTTCGCGCAAGTGCGCACGAGCGGCTTGCAGAATGCACGCGCGGGACTGATCGCTCGATTCGTTGATGCCAAAGGTGAAGTCATCTCAGGCAGCGAGCGCATGAGTGATCTCACACTGAGCGAACAAGTCTGGCGACAGATCACCGTGGACGTCAGCAGCAGCGACCCGCGTGCGGCGTTCATTCAGCTTGAACTGGTCCTGCTGCAACCCAAGCAGCAACCACTTCGCGAAGCAAGCCCAACGAAAGCGTTCGAAATCGCGGCCGAGGACTTTACTGGAAGTGCGATGTTTGACAATGTCGCAATCCTGCAACTCCCACGCGTCGACCTTTCTGCTTCCACCGTGGGCAACGTCTTTCCGGCAGAGCAGCAACCAACGCTCACGATGCACGTCCGCGACCTGACCGACGAAGTGCTCGCCATGCGAGCTGAAGTCCTCGACGCCAAAGGCAACGTTATTGACTCCGAGCAAGCTCCACTCACGAGCGGCTCAAAGCCCCGCGAGTGGAAGCCCAAACTCGCTGGCTACGGCTGGTATCGGGCACGCATGTCGCTCAAGAATCCGCAAGGAATCATGGTTGGTGGAGCCGCGACGGACTTTGCGTGGTTGCCGCCAGCGGTCATCAAGCCCGCACCGCTTCGCGCTCGCGAACTCTCACAGTCGCGCACCACGATGCTCATCGATGCACCACGATTTGGCCTGATTTTTGATGCAGTTCCCGACACGCAATGGCCGACGCTGCCCGTCATAGGTAAAGCCAGCGGCATAGGCACGATGTCACTTCCCTTGTGGACTCGCGATCTGCAAGCATCACAGATGCGTGCTCGCGTTGAGATGATGCAGGGCGTTGCGAGCGAACTCGTGAGCAGCTATATCGATCTCACGCTGGTCTTGCCACAGACGCCTGATGAACTGGCTCGCGCGGTGAATATCGAGCGACCAGATCCGTGGGATGTGCTGCTCATGCCGCCGCAATCGCCCGAGCAAGTGCGCGATGCGGTGCAGCCGTTCATCAGTGATGCTATTGATCGCATGGGCGCACGTGCAGGTGCATGGCAAATCGGCTCATCCAAGAGCCAAACGCCCTTCTGGTCATCGCACAAACTTTCAGCGGCTCGCGGTGCGCTTTCCGCACGCGCACCGGGAATCACACTTGTCATACCAACCGACATTCGCGATCGCTGGGATGCTAGCGAACTTCTCGCTGTTGGCGGCGCGCTGCGGCTTGCGCCGCGCATCCCGGCAACCATGCCTCCAAACGCTGTTCGCCATGCCGCTGAAAACTGGGTCGTTCCACTTTCAGCAGCACCGCGCACTGTCGCCACCCAGTTCATTCTCGATGGTGCATCACACCCAAGCACGCTGCCCGCACAAGACGCCGCAAATATCGCGCGTCAAACAGTTGAAGTCTGGCGCATGCTCGGCGGCGACCCCGAAGTGAGCGCGAGTGCGCCCCTGAGCATCGCGATAGCAAACGCCATACAATGGCCCGATACACCCCGCCAGCAGCCCCGCCCCACTGCTGCGTTCACGGCATTTGCCGCCGTTTCACAGCGATTGAGTGATCGCCGAATCGTCGGGCCCTTCCCATCTCCCGAAGGCTGCGTCGCATGGATCACGCAGCCACTCACGCGGGCGGAGTCAGGCATTTCCGGAGGCATCATCGCGTGGAACGAATCAGCCGCTGACGAAGCGACGCTCAACCTTCCCGTTGCGAGCGAAAGCGTGCTGATGTACGACATGTTCGGCAACGTCACTCGGCTCCGCGCCACGCAGCGAGAGTCAGGCGCGGGCGCATTGATGGTCCGCGTGCCCCTCACGCGCGAGCCGATCTTTCTTGAAGGCCTCGACGTCGGCCTCGCGCAATTTGTTTCAACCGTTGAAATCACGCCCACGCTACTCGACGCCGCCAAAGACGTTGGCGAACACGAAATCGTGCTGCGCAATCCATGGAAGAACAGCATCACGGGCAAAGTGAGCGTGCTTGAGCCGGGCGGTTTTGCGAAGGGCCCCATCGACCGCAGTTGGCGCATTACGCCACGCTCACACAACTTCACGCTGGCTGCTGGACAAGAAATCCGCCTGCCCATGCAAGTTTCGTTCCGACTCAACCAAGAATCCGGCCCCAAGAAGTTTGTCCTGGGCGTCGAAGTTTCTGGCGACCAGCCTTACGGCATGGTCGAGATCGAACGCACGCTCGATCTCGGATTGCAAGACTTCGCGCTCGACGTCACCGCAACGCGCGTGGGCGACACCGTCATCGCTGAAGCCACCATTACCAACACCAGCGACAACCAAGTGACGATCGAACTCGTCAGTCTCGCCCCCGGCGCGCCGCGCCAACGCGCCACGCTCAGCAACCTCGCCCCGCGAGCCCAGGCCGTCCGGCGATTCAGCTATTCCGTCAGCGGAACCAAACTTATCGGCGAGCGTGTGGTCATCACCGCGACTGACGCCGAGACCAACCGCCGGCTCAATCGCGGCGCCGACGTGCCGTAACACGTACCAAACCGCTGGAATCCTCGCGATTCACCATCATTTTCTCGTTCCGTTCCAATTGCGAGCGAAGGTTCCTATCCTTGCCTCCCCTGCGGCGATCAGGCTGGTAGGAACTGAGGAATCACGTATGTCGATGCAGCGTCTTTTCACGTCCGAGTCCGTCTCGATGGGCCACCCCGACAAAGTCGCGGATCAGATTTCTGACGCCGTGCTTGATGCGATGATCGTTGACGATCCGCGCAGCCGCGTCGCTTGTGAAACGCTTTGCGCCACGGGCCTGGTGGTTGTTGCCGGTGAAGTCACGACCAATACATGGGTCGATATCCCCGAACTCGTCCGCCACACCGTTCGCGAAATCGGCTACACCTCCGCCGAGATGCGTTTCGATGCCGACAGCTGCGCCGTGCTCGTCGCTCTCAACAAGCAGAGCAACGACATCGCCATGGGCGTCGACAAAGAAGGCGCGGGCGACCAAGGCATGATGTTCGGCTTCGCCTGCCGCGACACCGAAGAGTTCATGCCTCTTCCGATTCAACTCAGCCACCGCTTGGTAGAGCGTCAAGCCTACGTGCGCGAGAACAAGCTCATTCCGGGCCTGCGTCCTGACGCCAAGAGCCAAGTCACCGTCGTTTACGACGGCAGCAAAGCCGTCGCTGTTGACACCGTCGTTCTCAGCACGCAGCACGACCCGATGTGGAACGAAAAGCAGTCGCAACTCAAGACCGAAGTCATCAATCACATCATCAAGCCCGTGCTGGGCGAATGGTGGAATGCTGGCATCACCAATCACGTCAACCC
>VYLN01000019.1_pt1 | contig 54889 bp, 43 predicted proteins | sample 5109471 | NCBI WGS metagenome assembly VYLN01 (sample SAMN12291806, study PRJNA351875) | freshwater metagenome | isolation source: freshwater lake | place: USA: Michigan, Lee Lake | collected 2013-08-06 | reverse complement strand
TTGTTCTGATACTTCAAGTAGTACGCGTGCTCCCACACATCCACGCCCAGAATCGGCACGGCTCCCGCGATAAACCGATCCTGCTGGCTCTCCATCTGAATCAGCATCAGCCGCCGCGAGATGCGATCAAAAACGAGCCAGCCCCAGCCGCCGCCTTCAACCTGAGCGGCGTTGGCCTCAAAGTGTGCCCAGAACTTTTCGATGCTGCCAAAGTCGTTCGTAATCGCGTCGGCAATCGCACCCTCGGGCTGCCCGCCGCCGCCTTTGCCGACCGGTGCCATCATGTTCCAAAAGAGCGTGTGATTGACATGCCCGCCCACGTGAAACGAAAGCTCGCGCGCCCAATGCCGCACCAGGCCCGCGTCGCCGCCCTCGCGAATGCCCGCGAGTTCCTTCATCGCGCGATTCGCGCCCGTGACATACGCCGCATGATGGCGACCGTGATGAATCTCCATCGTCTGCTTGTCGATATGCGGCTCGAGTTCCTCGGGCTTGTAAGGCAGCGCGGGCAACACATACTCGCCCTTGCTCGCGTCAAATCCGCCAATCTCAAACGCCGGCTTGGGCTTGCCCGAAACAATCTTCGATGGCAAATCTTGAGCTGCCGCTGCGAGCGTGATGCCAGCGACCGACAACAAACCGATAGTTTCGCGACGTGTGTGCATGCATAAATGTACTCGCCCCGCAACGCGCGTGAAACCACATTCGTACCTGCACGCACGCATTCACAAAGCCGCAACGCATCCGCGTTTTCTCCCTCTATCCTTCCTCATGCGTGTCCTCATCCTCGCCGATTCCCTCTTCGCCGCACGCGAGCGCACGCTGCTCTCCCGGCTTGAACTGGGCCTCGCCGATGAAGGATTCGTGGTGCTGCAAGCCGTGCCCGAAAGCGTGAAGAGCGGCCTGGGCGCATCGTTGCAAGAGGTCTACGCGCGCGGCATCACCTACAACCCGCACACCTTCCCGCTCTTCAAGGGCCTCGCGGTTCGCACCATCGTCAAAGCACTCGCCGAAGCCGACCAACTTGATCAACCGCAAGACATCGACATCGTTCACGTCTTCGGCGGCTCCGCATGGCAACTGGGTCGCGACCTAGCGCGCGAACTTGACGCCGGCCTCGCGCTCGAAGTGTGGCGTTATGGTCTCGCTGCGCGAACGTCAGAACTCACGCTCGATCCCAGTGACCGCGTCATCTACGTTGCGCCCGATCCGCTCACGCAGCAACAACTCATCAAACGCCAGCCGCAGCAGCGAGTGCATCTGGCAGAGTGGGGCGTCATCGCGAGTGACGCTCGCGACATCCTCGCGCCCGGAAAAGCTGCCAGTTTTATGCTCGCCGGCACAGGCCGCGACGCCGCCGCCTTCGCCGCCGCCCTCTCCGGGCTTGCTCCCGTCCTGCGCGAAAACGAACTGTCGCTCGCCTTCTGCGACGCCACCGCCGCACGCCGCGCGGAGTTGTGGCCTATCGCAAAAAAGCTCGGAATCCTGCACAAAATCAGCCTGATCGAAGACCTCGAAGGCCGCCGCGACTTGCTCTTGCAAGGCGACGTGCTCGTGCTGCCCGAAGCTGCGGGCGAACAACGCGGCATCGCGCTCGAAGCAATGGCCAACGCGCTTGTGGTCATCGCCGCGCGTGACCCGCAAGTGAGCATTCTGCAAGACACCATCACCGCGCGACTCGTCGAAGCACGCGTCGCAAGTGAATGGGAAGACGCGTTTCGGCAGACCCTCGCCGATGTGCCCGCATCGCGCGCACTCGGCAAGCGTGCGTTCGAGCATGTTGCCCAGCATCGCCGAGCGAGCGCGTATGTACGCAGTGTGCTCAAGGCGTATGACTCATTGCTTGAGCAAGCATCCGTGTGATTAGCAGTCAACCACGAGTATCGCGAACCGCGCGTCACTTCGTGTTCGCCTTCGGAATGCCATACTCCGCCCAGCGCTTCTCCACGTTCGCAACAACATCCTCGCTCATCTTGAGAATGGGCGGCCATGCCCGCACCGGATAGCCGTTGCGTTCATCGCCCGCACGCTTCGCCGTGGCATCAAACGCCACGCGCCTGCCGCACACACTCACTACGCGATCACGTTCAAACGCCCCATTCGCCAGCCAGTGAAAGAAAACATCATCAGCGTTCGCGACATCGCAATCATCACCGACAACAACCGTCCAGATCGGCAGCGTCACTTCATCCGCCAGCGCACCAAGTTCCTTGATCACCCGCAACCCATCGCCCGCTTCGCGCTTATTCACCCGAATAAACAGCCACCAACCCGCAAGTTCATCGCCGCGGTCAGCAATCCGCGCATGTGTCACGCCAGCAATCTGCATCACCCGCCGTTCCGTCGCTCGCGCCGCCTCACCAACAACGCTGCCAAGTTCACCCGTCTTGCAAAGCTCCGCCGCGAGCCCCTCAACGTGCCGATGCAGTTCCGCATCGCCTTTCTTCCGCGTCGCGTCCAGCCCCATCTTTACACTCGCTCCCAAGTGCGGCGCGGCATGATCCAAAATATCCACAGGCCCGCGCGCAAACTCCACATCGCGCGTCGGATGACACCGCTCGCCCACAACTCGCATCACCTGCATCGTGTCGTGCACATCAACATCATCATCAACCACAATCACGCACTTGGTCCACGCCATCTGCCCCGCGCCCCAAATGCTGTGCATCACCCGCCGACCCTGCAACGGATACGCCTTCTTGATCTTGATGCACGCACAATTATGAAACGCCCCAAACATCGGCAAGTCATAATCCTCAATGTCATGCACAATGGTCTTCAGCAGCGGCAGAAAAATCCGCTCCGTCGCTTTGCCCAAGTAGTAATCTTCCTGCGGCGGCAACCCCACAATCGTCGTCGGATACACCGCATTTCGCCGATGCGTAATCGCCGTCACCTCCAGCAATGGATACCGATCCGGCATCGAGTAAAACCCGGTGTGATCACCAAACGGCCCCTCAAAAACCGCACCCTTCCCAACCGTGGGCCGCCCCTCCGGGGCGGCAGGTTCGCCCCTCCGCACACGATCAATCTCAGCGTCACTGCCGCCCCGGACGGGCGGCCCACCAACGCGCGGATCCCACCCAATAAACCCCGCTTCGTTACTCACGAATCCCTCAATCACAATCTCCGCATTCGCCGGCACCCACAGCGGCACCGTCACCCCGCGAACCATCGCAATGCCCTTGCCATTCAAGAATCCCGCCAGCAACAACTCACTAATCCCAGGCGGCAGCGGCGCAGTCGCTGCATAAGGCATGATGCTCTCGCCCCCCAGCACAATCGCCACCGGCATGCGCTGCCCCTTGGCTTTCCAACTGCGCCAATGCCTCGCGCCATCGTGATGCATGTGCCAGTGCATGCTCATCGTGCGCGTGCCAAAGAGTTGCACGCGATACATCCCGATGTTGTGGCTCGCAGGCTTTGGGTCATCAATGTCATCCGCATGAATCGTATGAATGCCCGACAGCGTGATGTAGCGCCCGCGATACCGCGCGTTCCATGCTGCGTCAGTGCGCACGCCAGGAATGTTGTCATTGATTCCCGCCGGATATCCAACCGCCTCAAAATCCCCATCATGCGGCCAGCACCGCAAAATCGGTAGCTGCGTCAAATCAATCTGCTCACCTTGCAACACAACTTCCTGACAAGCCCCGCGCCCCGACATGCGCTTGGGCGGAATCCGCAGCAGCGGCAAGAACTCCTTCCCCTTCGCAATCAACTCACTCAACGACCGCGGCGGCTGCGGCTTCGTCAGCGAAGCAATCCGCGCCGCCAACGCCTCAAACCCATCGGGCACTCCATGATTCTCAGATTGCCGTGCCACACCCAGCGCCATCTCCATCCGCGAATAGCTTCCCCACGCATTGATGAGTAGCGGAAACTTCGCCCCCTCCACATTCTCAAACAGCAACGCCGGTCCGCCGTTCATCCAAAAGCGCGGATCATTCCGCCGCGCACTCGCGCTCGGCGATTTCGGCGCACGGCTCTTGCTCACCAAGTCCGCAATCTGCGAAATCTCCAACACCGGATCAACCTTCGCGCGCACCCGCACCAATTCGCCAGCGGATTCAAGAGCCTGAATGAAGGTTGCAAGGTTTGGATACATGGGTGGAACTGCGAATCAAAAATCACGTTTGAAGATCAGGCACTGACGCATACGAAAGTGGCCGGCACAAAACTCACCGGCACGAATACGCTCACGTATTCGTCACGCACGCCCCAATCGACGCACGTGGAGGATAGTGTGAGTCACGCAGACCATCCCGCCAATCCGCCCGCACAACCCGAAGCGCAGCCAACTCCCCAGCCCCGCGTTGTCCCCAGCACCAAGCGTTCCACGCTCACGCCCGACTACCAACGCGACTGGCCGCAGTACTTCGACGCCGTGAAAGACCAGCCCCCGCGCGACACCTGCCTGCGAGCTCTCGCCGCTTTCGCAGTCGAACCACCTCGTCCACGCACCGCCCTCGACATCGCAACCGGCGAAGGCCGCGACACGCGCGCAATCCTCGCAAGCTGCGAATCCTGGCGCGTCATCGCGACCGATTCATCAATCGAAGGTCTCCGCCGCCTGCGCGAAAGCATCTCGCACGCTCCCAACCTCACCACCCGCGTCCAACTCGTCGAAGTCACCATGGAAGCTCTCCCCGCGTGGGCTGCTCGCACACAAACCACCACCATTGACTTCATCAACGCCAGCTTCGCCCTCCCCTTCTGCAACCCCGCAAACTTCCCCGACCTCTGGTCATGGATCGAGCAAACCCTCGCCCCCCAAGGCCGATTCGCCGGCCAGTTTTTCGGCGACCGCGACGACTGGGCCTGCGTCCGCCCCAAAAGCCACTTCACGCGCGAGCAAGTCACGCAGCTACTCGCAAACTTCGACATCGAGCACTTCGAAGAAGTCGAAAAAGAAGGCTCCGACGCCATGGGCGGCACAAAAAAGCACCACGTCTTCCACGTCGTAGCAAGAAAACGCTGATCGCTGCGACCGTCCAGCATCCATCACGCGACGCAATCCGCCACACCACGTAACCTCACGAAGTCCCACCTCACCCGCCGCGGAGTTCATCGTGACGCACGCTTCCAACCACAATTTCGTTCCACATCGCCACGGTCACTCGAGCCCGCTACACATCGCCACGTCGCTCGCATGCATCGTCATCACCGCAGCCACCCACGCCCAGCAACTCGCCTTCACCGACGCCACCGCGCAGGCCAACCTCGCCAACATCACCGCCGGTCGCATCTGTTTCGCTGATCTCAACAACGACACCCGCCCCGATGCCATCATCCGCGCAATCGAACCCGGCAAGCCCGACTGCTACCGCGTCTTCCTCAACACCCCGCGCGAGCCCGACGCCGCCAACGCCCTCCCATTCTCCTTCATCGAGCACGATTCCAATCTCCCCACGCCCGCCGCTGGCGATTGCCTGGTCTTCGCCGACCTCGACAACGACGGCAACACCGACGCCATCATCACGCGCTACCTCGACGTCAACAAAGCCACCGCCGACGCACCTTTGCGCCCAGAGCGCACCGGCTACCTGCTCGGCAAAGGCAACGCAACTTTCGCTGACCTTGTCGCCCCCGAAGGCGTCACCCCCGCAACCACCGCGGCAGTAGCAGTGGGGGACGTTGATCTCGATGGCTTGCTCGATCTCTACCTCGGCAACTGGTACACAAATTACGGCGAGAGCAACGATGCATTCGAAAATCAATTGCTTGTGCAAAGCCGTGATAGCGAGATCGCAATGACGGATTGGACAAAGCCCGGCATGCGCGAGTTCAAGTCGCTGACATGGCTTGGCTGCGACAGTCGAGGCGGCGCACCCGCGCCCGACGACTGCGCCGGTCGTCCGACCTACGGCGTCATGATTCTGCATCAATTCATGCCGCCCGGTCCTCTGCGTAGTCGCGAATACACCGATGACAAGTTGCCACCCGCACCCTGGCTGCTCGAACTCAATTACGGACGCCGCGCCAATCGCGTCTGGCGCGTCAGTGCCTTTGTGTCAGACCTAGAACCCATTTTGCTCACAACTGGCGACATGCATGGCGAACCGCTCGATCCAAAGCTTCCGGCATCCTACCAGTGGGCGTTCGGCTGTTGCTACCAAGACCTCACCCCCGACGCCATCGCCGGCGACGCCGACCGCTCCGGCGTCTACCCCGCCTGGCTCACCGAGCGCGCCAAGACTGACCCGCGCTTCGCCCGCGAGAACGAAAAGCCGTTCCGCACCCACGGCAACACTTTCGACGCAGCAGTGGGCGACATCGACAACGATGGCGACTTCGATCTCTTCCTCACCGAGATCACCCACGCCTGGGCTGGCCCTTCCTCTGACCGCTCACGATTCATCGTGCAAAACACCACCCGAATTCGCGACTCCAACGGCACCGAAAACGTCTCCAGCCGCTTCCTCGTCAAGCCCGAACTCTCCGTCGAACGCATCCCGCGCGACCCCACCATCCGCAACTGGAACCAAGGCGATCTCTTCGCCGAACTCGCCGATTTCGATCACGACGGCCGCCTCGATCTTCTCCTCAGCAGTGGCGACTACCCCGACGACCAGCGCCTTCGCCTCTATCGCCAGCAAACCGACGGCACCTTCGCCGACATCACGCCTTACACCGGTCTGAGCAACGAAGGCAGCCAGCAAATCTCTCTCGCCGATGTCGATCTCGATGGCGACATCGACATCCTCGTGGGCCAGAGTTTCAATCGTCTATCGACATCACAAATCGCAGGCCGCACACCCACCGTGAAGTTGTATCTCAATCAAACAACTGAACGTCGCCGCGAACGCGTCCGCACGCAACTGCCTCTCGCCGGCGTTGAGCAAAACTCCCTCACGCTCATCTTGCAAGGCGATCCCACCCGTGGCTGCACCACCGACGCACTCGGTGCAGTCGTCCGCGTCACCGCCGACCTCGACAACGATCCCGCAACCCCCGACATCACACAAACCCGCCAACTCATCGGCATAGGCGGCCACGCTGGCAAGCAACACGAGTTCCTCATCCACGTCGGCCTGGGCTCTGCGATCACTGCAAACGTCGAAATCAGTTGGCCCATGCGCGACGGTCAGCGCTCAACCAGCATCCCAGGACTGCAGCCCGGTCGTCACACAATTAATCAACACTGGGATCAGCCTGACGCCGTGCCCGACCCCAACCCCGACGCCGGACCCTGAGGCTCTGCGAAGGTCCGGATCGACCCACACAAATCAAGATTCTCCCGCCAACCTCCCACTCACCCGCAGCAAGGCCCACCCGCCAAAATCGTAAAGAAATCAATCACATCCTGATCTTCCGGAAAGACGCCATTGCCGTTCACATCAATGGTCCGGCACGTATCGCACTCCGCCCCCGCCAACACATTGAAGAAGTCAATCACATCCTGATCTTCCGGAAAGACCGTGTTGTTGTTGAAGTCAATCACGTTGCCAATCGTCACCGTGAAGTCGATCTTGGGTTGCAATCCCAGCGCAACCGCCGTGATGTTCTCCTTCGTGTAAAACGCCGGATATGTCGCATCACCAACCCCGCCGCCAGGCCCGCCCGCCGCCAAGTGCAACCCGCTTATCAGCACCGCCACGCGCCCCTGATCAAACCCGCGCGCGAAATACGCCTTCGCCGCTGGTGAAGAAAGATCGATATCAAACACAATCTCGCTCCCCTGCGGCACCAATTGCCCCGCCGGAACCGCAGTCGTCGTACCAATCGCAATCGGCGCAGCCTCAAACCGATCGCGCACCTGATTCGACACGTCAGTCGTCGCCTGTCCCGCCGCATTCAGCAGCGCGGGATACACCCGGCGAACTCCCTCCGCAAACGACGGCACACCCGTCATGCCAAACGTGCTGTTCTCCGCCCACGTCGCAAGCTGCGCCCCGCTTCGGAACCCCGCTGCAAACAACTCGATGGGCTTGCCCGCGTCGCTATCGCTCACAAACTGCGAATCACTGCTCGCATAGCACGTGCGCACACTGTCGAATGATGGGTCATACTCAAACCGCGGCTCGTTGCTCGTGTACACCCGCACGCGCAGACTCGTCACGTCATACGTGCCATACCCCCGTCCAGCAGAAACCAGCGACGAGGTGTTGAAAATCAGCAAGAACTCGGCGTCTCGGTCGTCAAACGCTGGTTGGTTCTGAATAGTCGCATCAGCCGGCGTGCGGAAGATCGAAGCAGAAGACTCCGAACCGGGCGTGCCCGCGAACGGATACATCCAGCGATCGATGGTCGGAGAACCGAATCCACCGGAGATGGTTGTTTGACCAAGTGAAGCCGAAGCGACGAATCCGAGGGCAAGAAGAGTGATTGCTGAGTTCATGTTCAAGAGTTCCTTATCCGATTATGCAAATGCTGACGTCTGAATCCTTCCGCCCGCGAGTCCTGTCAAACAAGAATCATTGCTGTCCCACGGGATTGTGTCTACAATGGTTTTCAGATTCAGCAAGGATTGCCGAATGTCCGTGAAAACGACCACCGCCAACTCCAGTTCTCAATCGAGCCTCTGCCCCTTCACCCGTTTGATGGGCTCTGTGGGCCTCGCCAACTGCCCGGTCATGTCCGGCCTGCGCGAAGCACGCGCCACCATGCTTTCGCTGCGCAAGCGGGCTTTCACGCTCATCGAGTTGCTCGTGGTCATCGCTGTGATCGCCGTGCTTATCGGGTTGCTGCTGCCAGTTCTCGGCAAGGCTCGCGCTGTCGGTCGACAAACCACAGAACTCGCAGCCGGGCAACAGATGATGCTCGCGTTTCACGTGTATGCCAACGAGAATCGCGACAACGTATTGCCTGGATATCCAACTGCTTCAATGGTGAATTCGAAGATTCAGGTCTTCAACGACGTGGGAGAGCGACTTTACAACGAAGAGGCTCAGCGCTACCCGTATCGCCTCGCGCCGCAAGTCAACTACGACTTCCGAGGTCTTTATCCCAATCCCAAACTACTCCGCGAAATCCGCGAAAATCCCGAGGAATATTCGTCCTACGGCGTGACCTACGACTACATGGTCACGCTCTTCCCATCACTTGGAATGAACGTTGCCTTCGTCGGCGGCAGCGAACGCTTCGGCGCCTTTGACCCCTTCTTCCAACGCGCATTCGGACGTCAACACGTCGCGCGCCTCGACCAGTCCATTCGCCCCAGCCAACTCATCACTTTCGCCAGCGCCCGCGGCAACCCGCCCGCCGAAATCTCCGTCTTCCGCAACCTCGACGGCTTCTTCCGCGTCGAACCGCCGTTCTTCGCGTCCAACCAAGGCCGACGCTGGGCAACCGCCTACGACGCTGCCACCGCCGACCCCGGCCCCAACAGCGGCTTTATCTCGCTGCGGCACAGCAACAAAGCTGTCGCGACCCAACTCGACGGCCACGGCAGCCTACTTTCGTGGGATGAGGTGCAAGACATGCGCCGCTGGGCCGATCAGGCGACAAAGGCGGATTGGGTGTTTGGCGGAAACTGATCGCAAAATGTTGGCAAGTTTGAATCGTTCACACGACATATAATCCTTTGAGCGGACTCAAAGGGACAATTCGTGGCATCATCAGGTAGCTTGGGCAACAAATTCGGCCAGATTGCAGATCGCGTGCTCGCGCCTGTGCCAGAACAACATCGCAAGTTGGTTCTGATCGCGGCCCCGTTGCTGCTGGTGGTCGCAGTGGTATGGATTCGCCCTCTCATGCAGTTGTTGGGAAGCTCCCAGAACGCGGATGCGATTGATCCTATCAAGTTGCAGGCCTCGTTGGAGCAGGAAGATCGCGATCGTCTCAATCAAATGACGCGCGAGCAACTCAAATCCGAGAAACAGGCTCGAGAGTCAGCCATCGCGATGGCGAAATACGAAAAGAACGACAAAGCCATTCCGGACGCAGAGGCCGCACTCAAACGGGTGGTCGATGTGATGGCGTCGAAAGGACACTAATTTTGTTTCTTCTTGGACGCAACTGGCTTGCGGTGGAGCCCGTTTCCAGTACAATGCACAGGCGAGTTCTGTCCGTTGTCTCGGCGTGTTCACGCCAACGTTTGCATTCTTCGTCGTGCTTTCGCACACTCGCGGGTAGGTACAAAGGGAGAGTTGCATGGTGCCCAACACCGGTCTTCTGTCGCAACGTCGTACTGGCTTTACGCTCATCGAACTGCTGGTGGTCATCGCGATCATCGCGCTGCTCATCGGTTTGCTGCTGCCCTCGCTGGGCAAAGCACGCGATCAAGCTCGCGCGCTCAAGGAACTCGTCCAAGGCAAGAGCTTGCAGGTCACTTATTCGTCCTATTACACCGACAGCCGCGATCAGCTCATTCCGGCTAATCCACACTGGACTTGGAACCACGTTCACCCGGGCGGCGCTCACGCACCCAACGGCTTCTATCCGTCTGACCCGCTGAACAACGGACAGCGAATGGAAGGTTCCATTGCGAAAGTTTGGGGGTGGAATTTGTACTCCTACGCCAACATTCCGTGGGAAGCGATTCAGAGCGACAAGAATACACTCTCTACATTCTTGAGCCGACAACAAGCTGGAACACAGAACGGCCCATTCATCGGTCACGCTGCGAACTCGTTTCACGCAGCGATCGCGTGGCACCCGACTTTCGGCATGAACGGCATTTACGTTGGCGGGAGTTACCAGCACGGTGCATACCGCAGCCAGCCGGGACCATCTGGAGGATGGGGTTGGGGTGCGGCGCCTATTCCTGCAAACCGTCAGCGGCAAGAGCACGGCGGCATGTTCTACGTTGATCGTATTGACCGCGTTCGGCAACCTTCAAGCCTGATCGTTTTCTCGTCAGCGCGCGGGACAGACATTATCAACAGTGGAACCTACTGGGGCTACGGCGGGACTAACCCAGACGCTACGAACGCAACGCAGCAGGTTGTTCCTGGATACTACCTCGTCCGCCCGCCGGGACGACACCCCACGGGTATGGGCAACGGCAGCCCAGCCGCGCTTACTGCTTACGGATGGGGTTTGCCCACTGCGTCACCGACATTTCCGTTGTTGCAAGGTAGCAACGACCGCACTGCAACGAGCACGGGCGACAACGTGTACGATCCTCGTAAGGGCGTGAGCTGGTTTGGCAATATCCGTGCACAATACGGCAATACGGCTGCCGTTGTGAACATGGACCTGAGCGCCAAGCGAGAGCAACTCTCAGCATTGCGTGACATGCGCCGCTGGAACAACTTCGCCGATCGTGCAGATTGGCAGCACCCCACTCCCTGGAACGTCAACTACTAAGCACTGCATTGAGCGCAAGTGGCGAACCCGTTTTCGTCCATCGCTGTTGAGCATCCAACTAGCAATGCAATGAAAAACGGCACTGGAAAGTGCCGTTTTTTCTTTTGCATCATTCTTTTGATCGCTCGATTGGCGATCGCTTGATTTGTCGTTGCAATCGCGTTTACCGCTTGCTCGCCACCGCTCGCCGGCCCACGCTGTGATACGTGAAGCCTTGCTCTTCCATCGCCGCGAGGCGATAGAGGTTGCGGCCGTCGAAGATCACCGGGCTCTTCATGAGGCTCTTGACCTTCGCGAAGTCAGGGCTCTTGAACTCGTCCCAGTCGGTGCTGATGACCAACGCATCGGCGTCCTTGATGGCTTCGTACATGTCATCAACGATCTTGAAATTGCTGCCCAATTCAGCTCGGGCGTTCTCGTTGGCAACGGGGTCAAAGGCTGTGCACGTTGCCCCGTAGCCGTTGGCCTTGCGCATCAGCGTGAGGGCCGGAGCTTCGCGGATGTCGTCGGTCTTGGGCTTGAAGGCGATGCCCCAGAAGGCGATCTTTTTGCCTTGCATGCCTGCTGCGCCGCCGCCCACGCCGGTCTTGCCGCCGAAGTGGGCGACAATCTTGTCGAAGAAGCGGTCGCGCTGCTTTTGGTTGACGTCGTGGACGCTCTTGCTGAGCTTGGCTTCGATGCCGCACTTGTCGCCCATCATGATGCAGGCGAGCGTGTCCTTGGGGAAGCACGAGCCGCCGTAACCGAGACCGGGATACAAGAACGCATTGCCGATGCGCTTGTCGCTGCACATGCCTTCGCGGACGCGGTTGATGTCCGCGCCATAGGCCTCGCAGAGATTCGCCATTTCGTTGATGAAGCTGATCTTGGTGGCGAGGAAGTTGTTGGCGCAGTACTTGACCATTTCCGCGCTGGGCACATCCATCAGATAGATCGGGTGGCCGTTGCGCACAAAGGGGTCGTAGAGCTGCTTGAAGGCTTCGCCTACGCTTTCGTCTTCGATGCCCACAACCACGCGGTCGGGCTTCATGAAGTCATCAATCGCCGCGCCTTCCTTCAGGAACTCGGGGTTGTCGGCGACCTTGAAGGGAATGCTGGGGCCAACGCGGTCGCGAATGCGGTCGCGCACACTGAGCGTGGTGCCCACGGGCACGGTGCTCTTCATGACGATGACTTTGGTCTTCTGGTTGGGGCCAAGAGCCTTCAGCACGTCAGCGATTTCGTCGGCGGCACTGTGGATGTACTTCAGGTCGGTGTGGCCGCGTTCATCGCTGGGGGTGCCCACGCAGATGAAGATCATCTCGGCATCGCGGTAGGCTTCCTGCTTGTCGAGCGTGTAATGGAGGCGCCCTGCCTTGTAGTTGCGCTCCATCATTTCTTCGAGTCCCGGTTCGTAAATCGGGCAGACGCCCTTCTTGAGCTTCTCGATCTTGCGCGGGTCAACGTCGAGGCATGTGACGTTATTACCAGTGTTGCTGAAGCACACACCTGTGACCAAACCGACGTATCCCGTACCGACCATTGTGAGCTTCATCGACGCTTCTCCACGCATTTGGGCTCGCACGCGTTCGCTGCGGCGGGCCGTTTGACCTTCCCCTATTGCAAATCTCTCGGCTATGGTTGCCGAAAGGGGCGGGAGTATAAACCCGTCCTGGAAGGGTTACACCTTTCCATCGGCGAAAGTTCAGTTCGGATTTCGTGGGCGTTTGTAAGTACTGGCAAGTAGCCGGATAACGCTTGCGAGATGTCCAAGAAAGGCACTGCGGTATGGCGTCGGCGGTTGAAGTTGCAGCGGGCCGAAAGGCAAAGACTCAGGCGCACCAGCAATTGGAGGGGAAACCCGCCAAGAAAGCCGCGACGGCGAAGGCTGTGAAAACGCCCGGGAAGCCGGCGAAGAACGCCAAGGGTCCGATTACGCGCGACAACACAGACAAACTCTGGTTGTATATCTGGTCGGTGCAGTGCCCCGAGGCTGAAATTGACTTTGTGACCGACCGCTTCAAGAAACTGACGGGTCGGCCCCTGCGCCGGCTGCGCGAGGACTTTTGCGGTGCGGCGGCGACCAGTGCGTACTTCGTGCACCAGCACAAAGAGAACGTGGCAATTGGCGTTGATCTGCACAAGCCCACGCTCTCGTGGGGGCTCAAGAATCTGACCAAGGACTTCACGCCCGAGCAGCGCGAGCGGCTGATTTTGCTCAACAAAAACGTGCTGGATGCTGGGCCGCAAGCCCAGGGGGCGGATGCGATTCTGGCGATGAACTTCAGCTACTGGATTTTCCAGGAGCGCGAGACGATGCTGCGTTACTTCCGCAGCGTGAAGCAGAGTTTGAAGCCTGATGGCGTGTTGTTCATGGATATTCACGGGGGCTACGAGACCACCAAAGAACAGCAAGAGCCGCGATGGATCAAGGCTCCTGATGGCCGGCGATTCCGGTACATTTGGGACCAGCACAAGTTCAATCCGGTGACCAGCCAAACGCAGTGCTACATCCACTTTGAGTTTGAAAAAGGGCCGGCGATGCACAAGGCCTTCAACTACACCTGGCGGGTGTGGACGGTGCGGGAAATTCGCGAATTGCTGCTAGAAGCGGGCTTCAAGCACGCCACGTTCTATGGCGAGAATGAGGACGAAAAGGGCAAGGGCAACGGCATTTACACAGCGAAGACTTCGTACGACGCTGACGCGAGTTTTATCGCGTACTTGAGCGCACATGGTTGATGCGAAGTGTCGCAGCTTGTGAAACTACGCACGGGTTGGAGCGAAACATATTCCATGCGAAGCGGACTGGCGATTTTCGCGGCGGCAGCACTCACGGGCATCAGCGTGCTCACGGGTTGTTCGCGCACCGACTACTCGCAGGGCACGCCCGAAGAAACCATCGCCAGCGCGAACAAGATGGTGGAAGCGGGTGATGCCGAGAAACTTCCCAATTTGGTGTACGCGGAAAATCCGGACATGCGCAAGTTGCTCAATACCCTGGGCCGGATGACCGGACATCTTGAGGAACTCGCGAAGGAAATCAACACGCGGTATCCGCAGGAAACGGCGGAACTGGCGAAGAAAGCAGAAGAAGCGGCCAAGCAAGGCAAGAGCACGAGCTTGATCGGCCAACTCGCGCAGCAAGGGCGTCGGCAAGGTGGCCGGCGCAATCGCACCGCGAAGCCTAGTGAGAGGCCAGGCGAGCGACAAGAACAACGCGAGCAGTTTGATGATGCCATCACGCGATTGTTCGCCGATCCGTACTCGTTCTTGCGTGACAATCAAGGCCGCTTGACGACGGCGTACCTGACCGATGACAGCGTGGCCCTGCTGTGGGATGGCAAACCCGTGCTGCAGCCCATTGGCATGGTGATGAACAAAGCCGAAGATGGCAAGTGGTATTTTGTGCTGCCGACGAATACACCGGGCATCAGCGGCTTTATGCCCAAAACACCCGAGCAGTACAAGCTCATGGGGCAGATGGTTGCCGTGCTCGACAAGGTGGTCATCGACCTGCGCAAGGAAGTTGCTAGCGGCCAACACTCATCGCTCGAGTCAGTGAGTCGGCGCGCAGGCGAGATGACGTTCCTGCCCGCAGTGCTTACCTTCTACGCATACTCGCAACTGCGCGAAGAACAGCAAAAAGCCGCCGGCGGCAACTGAGATATCGCACTTGCGACCCGACGCCGGACCTGAGGCTCCGCGAAGGTCCGGATCGAACTTCCCTGCACTCACGATCCTGCACTCACGATCCTGCACTCACGATCCTGCACTCACGATCCTGCACTCACTTCCCTATACTCACCACTCACGTCCCCGCCGGCACAATGCGATAAATCTTGTCATCACCCTCGCGCGGCTCAGCCCTTCCGTCCTTGTTGCTCGTGCTGAAGTAAATCGCCCCATCAGGCCCAACCGCAACGCAGCGAATGCGCCCAAACCCAGTCGCCATGCGTTCGATAGCCGTCACCTTTTCGCCATCGAGCGCGATGCGGTACACGCCCGGATCGCCGTTGGGACGCAAGCCGCCCAGAGCACCAAAGAAGAGCGAACCTTTCCACTGCGGGAAGCGATCGGCGTTGTAATACGCCGCGCTCGCCGGCGCGATTGCGGGCGTGAAGACCACGCTGGGCGCAATCGTTCCGTCTTGCGTCTTGCTGCCCCAAACTTTGGGCCAACCCATGTCGGCTCCAGCTTTCACGATGTTGAATTCATCGTCGCCTTTGGATGGTCGAACTTCGCCGCTGGGGCCGTGTTCGGTTTCGAGAATAAGACCGGCGTCGCTCCATGCAAGACCTTGGGGGTTGCGATGGCCGAAACTGAAGATCTCGCCGCGCGTGTTTTCTTTGCTCACAAAGGGGTTGTCCTTGGGCACGCTGCCGTCGTCATTCACGCGGAGAATCTTGCCGCCCAGGCTCGACATGTCTTGCGCAAGTTCTTTCTCGAAGGTTTCGCCCGTGGCGATGTACAACTTGCCGTCGGGGCCGAACGCGAGCCTGCAACCCACGTGATTGCGCCCTGCGGGAATGCCGGTGAGAATCGGCGTGGGTTCAACCAGCGCGTCGCCTGTGTCCTTCAGTCGCACGACGCGTACATCGCTCTTGGTGCCGTAGCTGATGTAAACGAAGCGATTGGTGGCGTAATCAGGGTGAATGGCAAGACCCATGAGGCCGTTTTCGCCGCCCTTGCCGATCAGATCAGGCACGGTGTAAAGCGGCGACTCGCGCAGCTTGTCGTTCTCAACCACGCGCACGCGGCCCGTTCGCTCGTTGAAGAGCATGCGCGAGGAGCCAGTCCACGCGATGGACCAAGGCACTTCGACACCTGTGACGTAAGGTTCAATCATGAAGTCCTTGCCCGGACGCAGCACGGGAATGTCTTTGATCACAGGCTTGGCAAGATCAAGCTCGGCTTTCTCTTTCGCGGGCTCGGCTTTGGGAGCGTCCTTGGGTGCTTCTTTGGTCGCGTCAGCCGGTTGCGCGAATGCAGCAGCGGCGAGAAGTGAAAAGACGCTGACGAAAGCGAGCGTGCGAGTGATCTGCATGAGACTGCTCCTGTGTCAGTGGCAGGGTAGGGTGATTCCACTGATGTGATGTCATCTGGTAGTGCGGGCGTGTCGAGGCGTTACTCGTTATGGCTTGGGCGGTGGCTGAGCCGGGCTGGCCGCAGGAGTCTGCATCGTCCAAAACGTCTGGCCCCGTTCATTTCGCGTGATGCGCAAGCCGCCGCGTTCGCGCGGTGCCGGGTTTGTGCGAGTCAGTGCGGCGATGTCGGCCAGCACAAGTTCGCTTTCAGCCGCGTAGCCATGACGCAACACGCTCACATCGATGCTCGTGACTTCAACCGTGTCAATGTTCGGCACGACCATCACTGGCGGCATGTATCCCGCTCGCGGAAAGTCATGCACCCAGTTGCTGGCTTCGAGAGCCATGTCTTTCTTGCTCACGTACAGCGTCGTGCGCTCGCTGAGCTTGGGGTACGCCTGCGCGAGGTCTTCAAACGCTTCGGCATCAACATCGGGCGCGGCGAGAGTGATCTGGCCGAATCTGCGGTCAGGCTTTTCAAGCAGTTTCTGAGCCACGCGAGCCATCACGCGGTTGCCCATGCTGTGAGCGATAACGTGAACCTTCTCGGCACCGGTTTCATCCAGCATGCGCTCGAGAAACTTTCGCACGTGCTTCTCGCTGGCTTCAACAGATGCCGCATCGGCGGTGTACCCACCCGCTGCGTCTTTGCTGGGCCAACTGTAAAACGCCGTCACGCCTGGCACTTCAAGATCAATCGCCAGTTGAGCGGCTCGCATCGCCGAACACTCGATCGAATTCTTGTAGCCGTGAATGTAGACGAGCACGCACTTCTGACCAGCAGGAGCATTCGCCAAGTTGGTGCGGATATGGTTGTACAACGAACCCTCGGCGAGGTCATTGGTTTCCTTGATCGTGATCTCGTCATCTTCCCACTTGGCAATTTGCTTGTGCCAAGGCGAGCCGAGCGTGCCATTGGGCCGACTATTGGGCACCCGGTAAACAACGGTGCCGAAGAAAGCGTCGCCTCGCAAACTGCGTTCGTTGGTAAAGCCCTTGTTGATATCGCTGCGATCAACCGGCTCGCGGTTGGTGCCTTATCAGACGCGCACTAACTTGGCTTTGTCGTTGCTTGTGGTGTCGATGGGTGATTGGGGCTTCCCCGGATTGCCGTTGCCGGGGGCAGTGCCCGCAGCCGCCTCGGGTTCGTCAGGCGGGCTGCCGACGGGTTCTTCGGGTACTGGTGGCTCGTTGCCCTCAGGCTGAGGTCTCGCGCCCGAGCCGCCTTCCATGTCGTCGGGGTTTGGCTGCGTGCTGCCGGGAGCGGGTGCAGACTTTGCGTCGCCCTTCGTGCCGCACGAACTAATGGAAAGCAAAAACGCAGCCACAACGACCAGCGACACAAAAAACAACCCAACCACGAACACGCAGCATCTGGTTTTCCTCGCCCCTTCGAAAACGAAAATTCAGACTGGTTCAGACAGATCAGCCTCACCAAGCAGTCTGAAATCTTTGCGACGCAGAATTTGGCCCGCAAGCGTGAGATCATCAACAGCCAGCGCAATAGTGGGGCAGTGGGCCGCGCGCGACATGAGCGGGTAGGCGAAGTGAATCGAAAGTTCGGCACGCAGCAGGCTCAGACACATGCTGCTCAGCGTGTGATTGCCCGACAGCTCGACGACAAGCACATCGCGCATCGTGTACGCAAGCCCGCTGTCATCCAGCACCCGGCGGGCCAGCGCGGCCTTCGTCGGAATGATCCGAACCACAGCGTGATCGCTCGCTTCGTTGACGCTGATCGCCGCAAGTTCGGCATGCCGCAACTCAAAGACCTCTACCAAGTCGTGCAGCTTGCCGACCTTGTTGTGCAAGAAGATAGAGAACTGCGTCACGCTCGGGGGCGAGTATCCATGGGCGGTTTCGAGAGGGGTGGCAGCTTGGCTCATGACGTTGGGAAAGGTAGCCCGGAGAACGTGCAACGCGACGGTTCCACCGAACACGGGATCAGGGCGGTTGCAAGCAAGATAGTCCTCCAAGGGTGCTACCGTCGGCGCGTGAGGTCAGACGCCCGCCCAGCCACAAGCCCATTGCCAACGACCAAGTCCGCGCCGCTCAAGCCCGTTCTCCCGCGAGAGATCGTGAGGAACCGTTGGACTTTCGGCGCTGCGTTGGTCGCAATCGCACTCGTGATCGTTGGCTACTTGCAGGTGACATATGTCACGCGTTCACTGGTGATGGCGTGCCTTGTGATTGGGGGAATCGTTGCGATGTTCTGCACGCTGGTATTTGTTTGGGCGCAAATGAGGGCGGCCAAGGCGTTCCTGCTTCCGCACGCGGGGTTTGTGTGTCCGGTCTGTCACTTCGGGCTGCACGCGCTCCCCGATGAGACCACATGCCCCGAGTGCGGGACAAGCGTCACTCGCGCGGGCGCAGTGGCGATGTGGGAGCGTGCGCTTTACATGCGGCCACGCTTTCCGCGCACGAACCGACATACGCGCGGGCACGTTACGATTGTGCCAGAACAGAGTGCCGAGGTCTCGCCTTGGCAATCCTGGACGTGGCGTGAGGCACTGTTGGCGATCGAAGCAGGCGCGGCGCTGCGTGGGTTCAAAGGTGTTCGACTTGCGCCGGACCCCGTTGCGTTTGATGCGCCGCTGGTGGGGAAGGGCAAGCGCCCGCTGCCTCCGGGGGTGTATTCGTTGCTCGCTTGGGCGGACGAGCGTCAATGGCGTGCGTTCATTGCGGCTGGACCCGCGGGAACGAGCGACGAAGATGTCGCACCGTCGGTAACGCTGCGGTCGTCGGATCGCATCCGGGTCCTGACGGTGTTGGAGCATGCCGAAAACGACGCTGACTTACTGTCATTCCTCAACGGTGCCCGCGGCGAGCAATCTGCGGGCTGGCGCGAAACCCAACTGATTGCATTCGCCGATGCATGCGACGGACGCGTGATCTACTTCGCAACCGACCCGCCCGTCGCGAGAGCTGGCTCGATCTTCGCGATCGAGCGTTCGCGAGGCCAACTCGTGTGCCTAGGCGAGGGCATGGGGCAGTGGCTTACGCGTTTGGCGGTGTGCGATGGCATCGACGCCGCGCTGTTTCCTGATATGCTTACGCAGGTGCCCGAGCGTGCTCGATTCTTTCTTCGGAAGGAGTTTTCGAGTGTATTTGCCGGGCAGGCATGAAAAACGCCCGCAGTCGCGCGGGCGTTCGTTGAAGGTTAACGTGCGTGCCGTTCACACGCTGAAACTGCTGCCACATCCGCAACTGCTACTCGCGTTGGGGTTGTGGAAGACAAACCCGCGGCCCATGATCTCGTCCTTGAAGTCCACCGTCACGCCGCCCAGATAGAGCAGGCTCTTGGGGTCAACGATGATGCGAATGCCGTGCTGCTCGAAGGTTTCGTCGGTGTCCTTCTTTGTCTCGGTCAAGTCCAAGATATAGCTGAAGCCGCTGCAACCGCCGCCCTTCACGCCCACGCGCAGACAAACCTTGTCGGCATCGAGCTCTTGCTGCTGAATAATGGACCGGATTTCGCGTGCAGCGGTCTCGCTGAGGATGACACTCTGCATGCTGGTTTGGTCGCCCGTCTGGGGGATGGTGGTTGCCATAGTTGAGACTCCTTCGCAATTGGTCACGACATTCTACGCGCGTGCCTCGCGATTGTTCGTATTCGGAAAAGAATTAGATGCCTGTCTGGTGAGAGCGTTGCGGCAGTACAGTCGAAAATGCGCGTCGGCAGTTGGCGAAACCAACCACGAAAAAAGCCGTGGCGAACGATTCGCCACAGCTGAGGAAACCTTCTCGCAAGTTTAAGGACGTAGCAATTGACTGCGTCATTCAATACTTGACGCTGCAGCCGTAGGGCTGCGTTTCAGCCTTGGTCACAGTCTGGCCAGCCAGCAGTTCGTCCAGAGCCTTGGCAACGTAGTTAGTCGAGCCGGGTTTTTCCGTCTTGCTGTCATCGTCGATGGCGCCGTGATACGCGACCTTGCCATCCTTGCCGATGATGAACATCTCGGGCGTGCGCTTGGCGTCGTACTGCTTGCCGACGGTGCCGGACATGTCCATAAGGATCGGGTACTCAATCTTCCAGTCCTTGACGAACTTTTGGTTCTTCTCCAGCCCCGCGCCTTGCTTGCCTTCGGCACCGCTGTTGATTCCCAGGAAGACCACGCCCTTGTCCTTGTACTTCGTGTACAGATCGTTGAAGGTGTTGCCGGCTTTGCCATAGTGCTTGACCACGAAGGGGCACTCGGGGTTGAACCACTGGATCACGACGATCTTGTCGCCGCCCTTGGTCAAATCGGCGAGCGCGTGTTCCTTGCCTGCGGTGTCCTTGAGGGTAAAGCTGGGAGCAGCCTCGCCAACTTTCACGCCCTTCTTGTCAGCCTTGTCCATATTCTTTTCGACGTCTTTCTTGGTTTTATCGATCTGCTTCTCAGCTTCTTTCTGCACTTCTTTGGTCGTGTCCTTGATCGAATCGGGCACTTTGGGCTTGTCGTCAGCCCAGGCAATTGCCGATCCTGCCAGCGCGAGTGTCGCAGCCGCCAGACCCATCACAAGCGTGTTCTTCTTCATGCGTCATCTCCAAAGTTGCGGCAAGACGTCATCCTCTCGGTGCACGCGCCTTGCCAAGTTGCAGTCAACAAAAGTCGGTGTCAACGTGACAACCGCACCAGTACATTACTCCGGCTTGGTCGCCGGCTTTGAGGTCGATTCGGTCTTTGATTCAGAGACAACCGGCGTTTCAGGCGTGAAATCAAACGAGTGCCAGCTTGTCTGCAGTGTTTTGTTTTTACTCATGCGAGTTACCTCGATCACGCCGCAAACCGTCAGCGGCTCGCCCGTGCGTTGATGCATCGGAATCCTTAGCGTGTTGCCTTCAGTTTCGCCGTCAGCAATCAAGTCCTCGGCAGGAGATGAACCCCTGCCCGGGAAGAAAGCCAGCTTCGTCGCACCCGGAACATGCACGTGCAACACCGCTTCTTCAAGTTTGGTAGTGGGTGCCAGCGTTGGGGCTTGCTGCGACAATTCGCCCCAACCGCGTGTGATTGCCCTGCCGCGCGATTTCGCGATGGCTTCGGGCACGACAGATGCCTGCAACTCTGCCACAACCTTCACCGTCAGAGTTGCGTCGCCTTTCTCGGGAATACACGCCTCCTCGCACACCAGCCATTTGCTTGACACCCGAATATTCGCCTCGCCCGGTTGTGTGCTCGTTGGCACGGTGATCGGAATCAATATCGTCGCTTCGTCCATGTAGACGTGATCGACAACGCCGTTCTCTATGCCATACCGCACCGGTGCCGGCCACTGCGCTTCGCCCGCTGTCCAACCGTCGGGCAGTTCCAGTTGCCACGACGCCGGCATTCCCGTGTCGTTGAGACCATCCCAATACGTGTGCCAGCCCTTGGCGATTTTGTATCGCAATCCCAGCGTGAACGTGCCACTCGGTATCGGCAAACCATCAGCAACGAGCGAGAAATTCACCATGGTTTTACGCTCGGTCGTTGCAGCAGGTGAGCCAGGCTGCGCTCGCACCGAAGCAGAAGGCAGCGAACCGGCGATAAGTGCAGCCAGCAAAACACGAACGCGAGCGGGAGACAGTTTGAGCATGCCGACTTTCTACGCGTGAGACGCGAAGGTGTTCTCAAATAGAAACGCCCGAACGCCTTACAGATTGCAATCAAATGTGAGATGCCGGAGATGTTCGCAGGGTTCGCGCGCATCGGGCCAAGTTCGTGCAACAATGCAGCATGCAAGACGCTCTGGTCGTTGTTCGCAAGGCATGCGTGTTTGGATTGGTCGCACTGCTGGCCTGTGCCGGGGGTGCGTGTACAGGCAAAGGCGAGAAACGTAGCAATACGATTCTCGACTCTGGCGTGGATGACCGCGAACTGCGGATGCTGACTGCCGAAAAAGCCAACGAGAAGATTCTCGAAAGCTGGGACGAAGACGAAGCAATGTCGCTCATCATCATCGATCCGCGCCCAGCCGAGCAGTGGCGGGCGCAGCGAATCGCGGGCGCGCGAAATCTCTCTCTTGCCGACATTCGAATCGGCGCTTTGCAGGTGCCCAACTGGGACCGCAGCGACTTGGTGAAAGCCAAAGCGAAAAACGCAAACGAGCCGCGCAGCAATCGTCTTGCAGATTACGGCGAAATTCTGATCTACGGCACCGACCCCGCCAGCGCAACCCCCCTGGCGATGGCGAAGAAACTCAAAGGCCTCAACTACACCAATGTCTACATTCTCGATGGAGGCTTGTACGCATGGCGTGCCGCCGGTGGTGATGTTGTGGGAACCGACACCAGCGATGCCGCGCTCATGAACGATGCGAAGACGCCAGCCAGTCAGTGAACATCATTCGCGAGTAACCTGAGCGTGTCCATCAACGCGGTGCATACGTACCTGCAAAGACGAACGCTGCCGGGCCTTGTTTGAAAACGTGGTTGATTGCCTTGTCCCATCGCACCCGAAGCGGCCCGCCCGGCACCTGCACAGCTGCAGTATGCGCGAGCTTGTTTGCGACAACACCCGCCACCAGCACAGCGCACGCACCCGTGCCGCACGCAAGCGTCACGCCACTGCCGCGTTCGTAAGTCCACATGAGGGCGCGTGTGCGAGAAGTTATGCACGCTAGATGCACATTCACGCTTTGCGGAAAGAGCGGGGACCGCTGCAAGACGGGTCCAGCAGCCGCGACAAGCTCTCGCGTCGGCTCTTTGCACCACAGCACAGCGTGCGGATTGCCCATGCTGACGCATGTCATCGCGGAAACATGCCTCGCGGCGTCGCCCAGTTGCTTGCGAAGCGCCGCAGGCAAAGCAGCATCAACAACTGCGGGCTGATTGTCGTGGCTTGTGTTCACAAGCGACAAACTGCATGGGACGCGCGACGGCGAGAGCAAAGGCTCGCCCATATCTACTTCCGCTGCCACGAACGCACGAGACTTCTTGACGATGCGAATGCTGCGAGCACCGACATCGAAAACACCAACATGCAGCGTCTCTCTCGCGAATGCGTGGCGTTCAACCATGTGTTTGGCGATGCAGCGAATGCCATTGCCGCACATGCCCCCATCAGTGCCATCGGCGTTGAAGACACGCATCGTGACATCATGCGGCTTGGCAGCCTTGCAAATCAGCAGCAGTTCGTCAGCACCCACGCCAAATTGCCGATTGCACAGTTGGCTCGCGATTTTGTGCCAGTTCCGCTTGAGTAACGCGGGCTGCGCGAGGGCGTCTATGACAACAAAGTCGTTGCCCAGACCATGGTACTTGAAAAACGGCAGCGTCCCTGCTGGCGAGTTTGGCATGTACAAAAGTAGTCGCGATTGCGCAGCACTCGCGAAAGAAAAACCCCCGACGCTGCTGCGCCGGGGGCTGGTATTGTGAATCAGATTCGATCCGCGAAGCTCTGGGAATCAGAGAATATCGCTGACCGGCGTCTTGATGCCGAAAGGCACCGGAGCCGCGCTCCAGCCGCCGCCCAGGAACAAGTCGTAGTGCTCCATCGTCACTTGGAAGGGCAGTGCACCCACGATGTCGATGGCGAAGAAGCTGGGCAGACCACCGCCGACGATGGCTTGCAGTTCGTGCAGGCGCAACTGCTGGAAGCCGTTGGCCGGAATAGTGATGTTGACCGAGGTATTGGGCCGCGGCGTCGCACCAGGCTCGTTGTAGAACAGAATGTTGACCGTGGCGTTGTTGGTTGTTGCCGTGGGGTTGTAGAAGTAGAGCGTCTCGAAGTACAGTCGGCCCGCCGACGCACCGTTGATGAACGCATCGCCGAAGAAGAAGCGAGTGCCTGCCTCGTACTGCGGGCTGCTCGCGTCGGCATCGCCGCGTTGAGCTTGGTAGCCCAGCACGCTCACGGGCAGATCGCTGGAGTAACGGATGCCCGCAGCATCGCCCGCGACAAGGCCCAGCGAGGCGCCAGTCACGATGACTGAGCGACCTGCGGGAACTTGAATGGTGCGCTGGCTGGCGGTGATGTTGTTGCGGATGTAAGTTGCCGACAGACTGACTGTGGCAGGTGCAGTGGAGGGGTTAAAGAACGTGATTTCGCTGGTCACGCCATTGCCGTTCGTGATGTTGGTGATGGCGCCTTGGGTGTTGCCACCTTCTGAGTCACCCAGCGCTCCGAACGCACTTTCGTTGCCGCCACCAAAGCGGTAAGCAGTAATGCTCGCGACGATGCCTTCAAACGGCTGGGCAAGCAGCTGCGTGGGCGACGCGACCGGAGTTGCGTTGAGCTGCACGCCGAAGATGCCCGTACCGAGCTGAGCAAAGTCATTGATCGCGAAGCCTTCGCGGCCCAACGGGCGGACGCGACGAACTTCAGGCAGCGTGACGCGAGAGCCGTCGGCGAGGAAGCCGGTGAGTGTCACATCCACTTCGTAGTTTTGTGGGTTCCAGAAGAGGATGAAGTTGAGTGCCGCGCCCGGGTTGCGTTCCACACGCGGGAAGCTCCAAGTGGGAGCAACCTTGTCCGTGAACGCATCGCCCGTGCTGCTGCCGAAGTCGTAGTGGCTCAGTGTTGCACCGAGCGGCTGGATGCTTGCAGGATCAACCGGCACCGTCTGGCCTTGGCTGTTGCTATACGTTGTGGGCACGGTCCAGTCGATGACGACTGAGTAAGGCTTGTTGGGAATAACGCCTGGAGCGCGGACGATCTGGCCATCAATGACGGCAGTGATCGTGTACCCATCGCGGCTGTTGGGCTGCATGGTGCCGCCGGGAAGCTGCGTGGGCGCGGTGCCGTCGTCGTAGTAGAGGGTGATGCGGAAGTCGATCGGGAACACATTGGGATTGACGATGGGCACAAACTCGCTGACCGTGTCGCCCGAGAAACCTTCGGGATAAACCAATCGGTTGACAGCAGGCTCGGTCATGATGTCAAGCTTGTAGCCGCCGACGCTATCGCCCAAGCCATCAACGATGACAAAGTAACGAACGTTGGCAGCCGAGCCGAAGGAGAGCTGCGCGGTTGAGCCAGGCAAACCGTCCGCGTCGGTTGCAATCGTGGTCCGGGTACTGTCGCCGTTGTCACGCAAGACCTGAATCTGTGCGTCCAGCGTCGAGCCGGTCGATGTTGAGAGGCGGAGGAAGACACGGCCCGGGGCAATTGTGCGGAAGTCGTATAGGTCGCGGTCGCCAGCGGGCTGAATGATGCTCGCTTGCGGGTTGGTCGTCGTGCCAACGCTGCTGCCGTCGCCAGTGCGGGTATTGAGCACGAGCGTGGTGGGGCTGTTGAAGTCGATGAAGCCCGGGTCGCCACCGCCGCCGCCACCGCCGCTGCCGGTGGGACCTTGGATGGTGATGCGATACTCGCCGATGGGCGTGGCGGAAGCAACACCATTTTGTGCATCAACCAGCACGAAGTAGCGCTGACCTGCGGTTGCGTTGTTGATGGTAAACACCGCGGCTTGTGCTGCGGCAGAAGCGTTGACCGTGCCAATCAGAGTAAAAGTGCTGCTGCCATCATCGCGGTAGACGCGGATGCGAGGCGCGATGGTGCCCAGATTGCTGACAAACGGCGTCAGCGTGACGTTGTGAACGCCAGCGTTGAGGACCGTGAACGAGAACAGGTCATCGTCCGACTGCGGGTTGATGCGCGGGTTGCTGATGTCGTTGGGAAGATCAGTACCAACTTGACCTCGGCCTGTCGTGCCATCGATCGTGATAGGTGTTGCGAGGTCCCACTCGGTGCGGTTCGCGTGATCGTCAAGCACTGGAGCAGCGACATCGAGGATGTATTCTCCAGTGAGTGCGGTGTTGGCATTGGTGCCGAAGCCGAAGCTCTCGACAGCGATGTAAATGTTCTCGCCACGGTTCACGTTGCTCAGTGTTGAAGAATCAAATGATGCCGTGACGCTATTGGTCGTGAGGTTGTCTGGCAGCTCCGCCGTTGCAAGAACTGTAAAGGTGCCGTTTGTGAGCTTCAGCAGTGACAATCGGCCACGCAGGAAGCTGCCTGCCGCGCGGGTGAGCGTCACGCTGACGTTGCCTTCGCTGGGCAACACGAACCGAAGCAGATCTGTATCGGCGGCGACTTCAATATTGCCGGGCGTCGATGCAAGACCAGTGAGGGAATCAAGAACGATGGGAGTCGCCGCAGTTGCCTGACCGTTGTCGAAGGTGCCATCACCGTTGGTGTCTGCGTCGGCGTGGTCATCAGTAGAGTCAAACGCAGCAGTCAACGTGTAGTTGCCGATGTCAGCAACGCCGTCGGTGCCTTCAACCACGATGTAGTAGAATCGGTATTCGCGGAAGTCGCCGTTGTTGACCGAGCCGCGTGAACGCGCGGGCGTGATCGACGCGAGCGTTGTCGCGATGTCAGGCTGGCCCGGCGCGGGCGTTGTGGCTTCGCCGATGCCCACGCGCATCCGAATGACGCCGTTCACGCCGCTGGGGTTCTCCGTGACTTCGTACACCGAGATGCGCGGCGAAAGGTTCGTCGTCGCCGACTCGACGGTAAAGCGAACGCGCTGATATTCAGGGAATTCGAAGCGGAAGACGTCCGTGTCGCCCGCAGCCTCAATGCGACCGGCGATGCTCGTTGAGCCCAGGAAGTCATCGAAGACGAAATCGGTGGCATTCCAGAACTGGTTCGAGTTCGCATGATCGTCGACAAACGGAACGCCCGAGACTTCGATCTGGTACGTACCTTCGCTGGTTCCTTGACCCGCGACATCGATCGCAAACGTTTCGCCCGCGTTGGCCGCGAACGTGAGTGCGATCGTGCCGCCACCTTGCTGGATGCCGTCGCCGACTTGGGCTCCGTTTTCACGGAAGACCGTGAACTGTCCATTCAGAGTCGAGCCGCCAGTGCGCGTGAGCCGAACGGTGACGTTTCCACTGCCAGGCGTCGTGAACTTGAACGCGTCAAAATCCTGCAGTCGCGAGGGTGTGTTGTTAATAATGCCCGCAATCACGCCGCGACCGTTGTTGGGATCGCCCTGCACATCGCCGATCGGAATCGGTGTTGCCAGATCGATGTCAAGCGAATCGGTGTGATCATCAACCACAACGTTGCCGCCCTCGAAATCGGTGATCTGCTCAGGCATTGCGTTGATGAGCAACTGATAGCTGCCAAACGCCCGGCTCCAGTCGATTTCAGGCTTCACGTTTGCGACACGGCTGTCAGCCTGGTTCGGCGCTGGCGGCGCAATGGAGCCATCAACCCACTTCTGGCCGCTTTCGACCTGAATGAAGTAGACCTGGCCAGCAACCACCGGAATCAAAACACGGGGGTCTTCATTCCTGAACAGTGCATTAAGCGTGCCAGCGGACGATGCGTCCACCAGATCACGATTTGCACCGACGACCCCTTCATAACGATACGCCGGGTTGTCGTTATTGTAACCGATCTGCGTGAAGTCGTTCGCGAAGACGCGAAGAGCCGAGTCGAATCGGCTGTCGTAGGTGTTCGTCTTGCCGTTGGGAATCCACGGACCGGTCACACCAGCGTTCGCATTGGGCGCACGGCGAGCCGCAGGGCCAGCATTCTGCTGACCGTACACATCGTTGAGCGCGGTCGTACCAACACGGATTTCAGCCACGCCGCTGAACTCGGCACGGAAGAAGTACACGTCCGTGTCGTTGATGTCTTGAATCAGACCCAACCCACCAGCGAAGGTCGTACCGCCGTCAAGTGATGGATTGATGAACCGACCGGAAATGTCGTTTCCGGTAACAGCCTGGCTGGGCTGATTGGGATTGACGACGATGTCGGTGTCGCCCGTTGCCAAAATGCCCGCAGTGCGAGCCTGCGTGGCGTTCGTGAAGTCGCCTTCGTCCGCGGTCTCACGGAACGTACCAACCGCGCGACCCATGTTGTCACGCACGCCATCGGCATTCACATCCTGACCACCGGCATCTGCCGTGACGCTGAACTGGTAGCGACCGGTGCCGTTCGCCGAGACGGAGATGTAGTAAGTCTCGCCGCCCCAGATGTCAGCCGAAAGAATGCGCTCAGGCAGAACCGAACCTGGCGCGGCAAGTGACGGGTCGATTGCGCCGGGCACGTCGTTGGGTGGGGCAATCGTGTCGTTGGTATAAAGCGTGTTGCCCTTACTGTCGTACACAGTGATGCTGAAGTTGCCCGTCGTGCCGCCACCGAACACGGGGTTCAGTGTAATAGCAAGCCTTGTGGCGGCACGGTCATGGCGATCCCACTCGCCCGCAACGCCATCATCAAACGATGTGAGAGCAAGCACGGCTGCGTCCGGTGCAGGATTGCCCGTATTCACCACACCGCCGGGAATGGAGCCATCTCCGGCGCGGTTGTTACCAAGCGCTGTCAGGGCGAAGAAGTCATCGTTGGCAAACTGGCGCGTCTGTGCGGCAAATTGAATAACGTTGTTTGCCGGAACTGGCGGCAACTGCGGGTTGGCCGGCTGCACGGCAGTGAACTGCCCGCCGATGTAGAGCACTTCCTGCGGGTTGCCACCGTCGAGTTCGTCTTCGATGCCCGGTTCCTGAGCATCCGTGAATGCGTGCAGCGAGAAGACCGGTCCATCAGGCGTACCGATCACAAATTGGTCGACAATCTGTGCGGGTCGGTACGTGACGAGATTGGTCTGATCGTTCTCGAATACGAAGTCGCCGCCGACAACGAGAACGGGGGCGACTTCGTTGCCGTTGATGTCCGGCGGATTGTAAACTTCGAGCGCACGAATTGAGCCGACAAAGCCTGCTCCTGGGTTGGCGATCTCATCGACCCATGGGTTCCCGTACATCAGCCGCGGCGTGTAGACCGCACGAGCACTGTCTTGCAGGGCATCAGGAATGCCCCAGACAACCAGATCAGACGAACGCCTGTTCACGATGGTGGGAGCCACTTCCGGATCGCCATTGGTTGGCGTGGAATACGTGAAGTTTGCCGTGAAGTCGCCACCGATGTAAAGCACCGGAATCGGCGCATCGTCCGACGTTGGGTCTTGGTCAAGATCAGAGTTGTCCAAGTCGATCTCGAAGACTTGCAGCGCAAAGACCGTCCCATTGATCGTATCGGTTGCCGGCACCGGTGTGCCCGTGTTGATCGGCTGTACCTCCGCACCGTTGAAGCGGGCGATGCCGCCAGTGAACGCACCACCGATGTACAACGAAGGCGGCGGATTGCCAGGATCAGCGACTGCGGGAATGACGGGCGGGCCCGCCTGGAAGGCGCGACCGTTGCCAGCGTCGGGCGCGTCATACACCGCCAGCGCGAACACTGGACCGTCAACACCTTGAGCAGCAGGCAACCAGCCGAACTGGAAGCTGAAGAATGCAAGATTGTCCGCCGCAGTACCGTCAGCATCGGCAAAATCACCGCCGATGAAGAGGCTCCGCGGGAACGGAATGTCACCTTGCGTGAACGGAGGAGTGGGATCCGAATCATCCGGATCGAACGGCTCTGGGTCGTATTCCGTGATCGCATTCACGGGACCATCAGTGCTGCCCAGGAATGCGTTCCATTCGTAACGACCATTGTTGGGATTGAAAATCCATGCGGCGAGGTTGTCGAGCGTGGCCAACTGACCTTGCCCGTCAATGAAGTTCAATGTGAAATCGCCGCCCACAACGAGAACCGGTCCCAGGGCGGCGCCAGCGCCGTCTGGCAGCCAGTTGAACAGTGCTCGAATCTCAGCGCGATCTGTGCCAACTGTTGCCGTGTTGTTCACAAAGCCCAATTGCACCGGGCCATTCTGCGTCTGAATTTCGTTCTGTGCACCGGTGAACCAGTAATCTGCAGCGTCCCAAACCGTCAGGTTGCGCGAGTCAACGGGGAACGGACTGTCAGGCTCGGCCCGGCCAAAGTCACCACCGATGTAAAGCGCGGTGCCGGTGTTATCGTCATTGCCTGCATAGGTGTCAAGCATGTCGTACGGAGCAGTGAACTGGAACAGATCGGTATCGCCCGCTTGGTAGATACGACCTTCGCCGGTTGCCGTCGTGCGCCAGTTGCGATCGCGGATTGGGTTGCCGTACGAGTCAACACTCAGGAACGGATCGCTCCAAGGCAAGGGCGTTGCCTGACGCAGATCACGATTGGTATTCTGTCCTGTGGTGTTACCGGGGACAAACGGGCTGTCAAGATGGTCGTCATTGCCTTGGCCAGGCGTTTGCGAGAAGGTGTGGTTCGCTTCGATGAACAGTTGGAACTGCGGCCCGTTGCCAGTCGCAAAACCGTCCACAACCACGAAGTAGCGTTCATTGCCGACAAGTTGAACTTCAAGTTGTGGCACAAGCCCGCTGAAGTTGTTATTGAACGCAATCTGTTGGCCAGCGGAATTGTACAACCGCAGTGCAGGATCGGTGACGGGCGCAAGACCGGTTGGAACCGCCGTGATAATGGCTTGGCCGCTGCCTTGGGCAACGAACGAATAGCTCTTGCTCTGGAATGAAGGCGGATTCGTGTTGGGGGCAGGAACCGGATCAGGCGCGGGGTTTGCGGGGGCAAATCCATCGAAGGCATCCGTGATCGAAGGACTGCGACGCGTCAAACGATCAAGATCGATGGGCGATGCAATACCGTCAACCAGCAGATAAAACGCGCCAGTTGCAAGCTGCAAGTTGTTGCTGCGCACTTCGTCGCTGCGAACGCGGATGAAGAATGTCTCACCTGGACGTGCGCGGAACGTTGCAAACGCGTCGTTGAAACGTCCGGTCTGTTCATCCGACGTCACCAGCACGCCCTGAGCCGTGTACACATCGATGTGCGTATCAAGCCGGTTGTTGAGTGTGCTATTCGCGCCTTGCGCGTTCACCGTCACCAGACTGTCCCAATTCACCGTATTGGGCGCGTCATACCGGTACACGATCTCGTCTTGACGTGTCCTTGCATTCAACGCACCCAAACCGCCGAGTTGACCGACGATAGCTTGTGGCAGAATGGGCGGATTAACCGTTGAGTCAGGAGCAGGAGAGCCCAGCGCGCGAGCGATGCCGGTATCCTCCGGAATGTCGCCGCCGAGCGTGAAGGTCGCATTCGTCGTAACGATGCGCAGTGTGTAGTTGCCCTGAGGCGAACCCGGGTCGCTCTTCACGACTATGCGATACTCAGTGGCAGCGGTTGCAACAAATCCCGCCCAGCCATCGCGCTGGAAGCCGCTGGTCAGCGTGCCGTTGTTGGTGCCGCTTGCAATCAGCGTGGTGCCTGCGGCGTTCCACACTTCAACAGCGGTGTCGAGATTGCTGACGGGATTTTCGTTGGCGGTGTCGCCAAGCACGGTCACAAAGCCCGACGCCGGCGCGACAAATCGGTACGTGTCGTTGTTCGTGCTGACCAGCGCAGGGTTGATGTCGCCCGCAACAACGATGCGACCGCTGCCGTTGGCTGCTGGCAGAGCCAGCGGAGCCGCAAAGCTGCCTTCGAGCAACTGGCGATCTTCAAGGCGCTCGACCTTCTCGTGGTTGGCTGCACTCAGTCCCAGCGCTCTGCCCATCGCGCGGCTAAGCAGTGAGGTCAATGAACTCCCGCGCGAGCGCGTCATGCGGCGGCGAAGGGAAAGGGTCGAACGAATGTCCCTGCTATCCATAGTCGGCTCCACCGACGGACTCGTGCTGGTTCGTCATACGTCACGACGAACCAGCGTCCGCCAACATCACTCAACGAGTCGGCTCACGCTCTATCCCAACGTGTCGGCTCGAGATTCCGCATCTCGAACTCTTGCCCTTGTGGGCAGCGTACTTTCGCACGCTCCCGGGCTAGGCCTGGGCTGTGCTTGGTCAGCACGGTAGCCCTCTGCCTGTTGGGTCGTTACAGGATACAAACTCTGGTGGGGGTCTGTCTAGTCCCCCCCTACCAAGAATGAACCAAATAACTTGGCATTCGTCCGGTAGGGGTTGGGGGTCGCCTTCGCCCACTCGTCCGGGCGCACCTCTGGCGCGTCCGGGTCTATCCCGTTGGCAACTATTCGTGGCTCGCTGGCGCGGGTTGCGTCGTTCTTACCAGATGGACTTCCATGCAATCAGTTCGCACCGGGCGTCGTTCGCTCCACCGCCGCATGCGCCAAGATTTCCGAACTGTCATAGATAGGCAGCACGCAATTGTCCACCCCAATCACCAGCGGCAATTCGCTGCTTGCCAAAATCACCGCCTCACATCCGCCCTCATACATGTGCTGCACCATGCTCAACACAGCTTCATGACTTTCAGGCCTCGTTGTGCCGTAAATCAACTCATCGAAAATGATCCGGTCCAATCGCTCGGCTTCATGCTCGCTAGGCGCATGCACCTGAATGCCACGCAAACCCAGATGTGTCTGATACGTCGAGCTGCGCGTCACAAGTTTGGTTCCCAAAATGCCCACAACCTTGCGTTTGTCCTTCGCGAGCTGTTCGCCCACCAACTCCGGAATCGTCAGCCACGGAATCGGGCTGCCGACTTCCGCAAGTTGCACGCCGTATTGCACCGCGTTGTCGGGCGTCAAACAAATCCCCGCGCCGCATCGCGCAAGAATCTCCGCGCTCTTCCGCAACAGTTTTCCCACGCCATGCCAGTCATCCCGCCGAATGCAATCCAGATACGCCGACAACGGTTCGTTGTGAACACTAATCCGCGGCTGCTCGTTGGGCGACCGCCTTGTGCCCGCAAATCGAGTCACGAGGCGATAGAACAAAGCGCAGCCTTCTGAACTGACGCCGACGATGCCGATGTGGTTGGTTGGTGTTGCCATGGTGTTCACGCGAAGCCGTCCATCAATATAAGTAGTTGCTCGCCACGACGCGAGGATTCTTTTCGGTATTCCGCGCGCAGGTCCGTTATGATCGGTCGCTATGGCCTCCGCTCCTACAGATGATCCATTCGACACGCTGGGCCTTCCGGCGGTCTTTACGCTGGATACCGCAAGTATCGAACGCGCCGCACTGTCGAAACTTTCACGCCTGCACCCAGATATGGGAGGCAACATGGGTGCCAACGCTGCATCTGCAGACGCAAACGCCGATGCCGATTTGGATCAAGCCGTGCAAGCTGCACGCATCAACGCCGCTCGTGACACGCTTCTCTTCACACTCGCGCGGGCCGAAGCACTGCTCAAACGCCTGGGCGGCCCCGCAAAAGAAGCCGACAAATCGCTGCCCCCCGGCTTCCTCGTCGAGATCATGTCGGTGCGCGAGCAAGCCGAAGAAGCTCTCGCGAGTAACGACGTATCCAGCAGAGCAACATGGACCCAGTGGGCGCTCGAAGAGCGCGGACAAGCTGAGTCCCGCGCCAACGCGCTCTTCACGCAAGCAGCCAGCAATCCCGCCGCCCTTCGCGACCTTCGCACTCACCTCAACAAATGGCGATACATCGAGCGACTGATCGAACAACTCGATCCTGCGTATCACCAAGGTCGCAGCGACGTCGGAGGCGTGGCATAAGTCATGTCAACCCTGTCGATCATCATGTTGGCTCTCTTGCCGTTGCTGTTGCTGTTTAGTGCCGCATGCAGCGCGGGCGAAACCGCTCTCTTCAGCCTCACGCAAGCTGACCGCATTCGTCTTCGCAAAAACTACGAAACCGCTTCCAACGCCGCTGAGTCCATGCTCTCCCAGCCGCGCTCGCTGCTGATTGCCATTCTGCTCGCCAACGTCACCGTCAACACCGCCTTCTTCACCCTCGCCGGCCTTGCTGGCAAAGAGTTATTCGGCACCATCGGCGCCGCAGCGTTCAGCATCGGCAGTGTCCTCGCCATGATCCTCGGCGCCGAAGTCTTGCCCAAAGCCATCGCATCCGTCCACCGGGTTACCGTCTGCCGCGTGCTCGCTGTGCCGGTCTTCGCCTGGTTCACACTCATCTCGCCGCTTCGCATCGTGCTTGATCGCCTCGTCATCGCGCCGCTCTCACGCCTCTTCCGCCCCGCCGGCGCGGGCGAAGCCGAACCCCTCACCGCCGATGACTTGTCAAACCTCGTTTCGCTCAACGCCCAGCAAGGCGTGCTGCACGAGGGCGAAGAACAACTGCTCGCCGATGTCTTGCAACTCTCAACCCTTCGCGTGCGCGACATCATGATTCCCCGCGTCGATGTCAAGTGGCTCGACGCCATCAACACCAGCCAAGAACTCCTCCAAATCTCCCGCGAAACCGGCTACACGCGTTTCCCTGTCTGCCGAGGCCGCCTCGATGAACGCCAACTCGTCGGCATCGTCAACGTGCAGCGCGTCTTGCCACGACTGGCCAAGCAAGGCATCGCCGCACGCTTGCCTTTGCCCGGACTTGTTGACAACGTGCAGTTTGTTCCCGCCCGCGCCCGTGTCGATCAGCTCATCGAGTTGTTCCGCGCCAACCACTGCGACGCCGCCATCGTCGTGAACGAAACAGGCGAGATCGCCGGTTTCGTGCAAGTTGACAACGTCGTGAATGAACTCGTCAAGTTCGCCGCCAGTAGCGACGAAACCCCGCGCCAGCAAGTGCGCATGGTGGGCCTTGGCGAATGGGAAGTGCCAGGCAGATTGTCCGTCCACCACTGGGAAGAGTTCTTCGAGCCCATGGAAGGCACCCGTCGCGAAGGCGTGAGCACCGTCGCTGGCCTCGTTCTCATGCGCCTTGGTCGCGTCCCGCGAGTGGGAGACATGGTCATCATCGGCAATGTGCAACTGCGAGTCGATGTCATGAGCGGGCGCAACATCGAACTCGTCCGCGTCTCCATTCGCGATATTGCAACTCCCGCAACGCAGAAGGGGGCTGCCTCATGAGCACGTGGGAATTCCTTATCTGGTGGTCGCTCATCGTCCTCACATTCCTGGGCTCGTTCTTATGCTCGGGCCTTGAAATCGGCAGCTACTCGCTCAACCGCGTGCGTCTGGACCTCAAAGCCTCGCGCCCCAACGCGGGCGAAGACGTGCGCATCCTTCGCCGCGAACTCGAAAAGCCCGCGCGCTTGCTCGCCACACTGCTCATCAGCAACAACATCGTCAACGCCATCGCCGCCGAAGCGACCACCAACATTCTCAACGACATCGGCAAAGCCCCGTGGATGATCGCGATCATCAACACGGTCGTTCTTGGGCCGTTGCTGTTCGTGCTGGGCGACGCTTTGCCCAAAGAACTCTTCCGCGTCGAAGCTGATCGCCTCATGCCCATCTTCGCGCGTTCGCTCCGCCTCGTCCGCTGGCTGCTCACCATCACAGGCGTGTTGCCGCTGGTCCAGTGGTTCGCGCACCTCGCCGAGCGACTGCTCAAACTGCCGCAAGACTCCGCAAGTGACGCCCGCCAGCGCATCGCGAACCTGCTCAAGGAAGGCGCTGGCTCAGGTGTTCTCAGCGATGCACAAGTCAGCATGCTCGACCGCGCCTTGCTCTTCCGCAATCTCACAGCAGGCGACGAAATGACGCCATGGGACAAAGTCTTCGTCGTCCCCGCAAGTGCCGAGCGCGGGCGCGTCTTTGATCTTGTCGCAGGCAAAGAACACGCGTTCTTCCCCGTTGTTGATCGTGCCGGAAAAGTAGTGGGGGTGCTCCGGCATCTTGATCTTTACACACAAACACGCAAAACGCTGGGCGAACTCATTCAGCCTGTGCCGCGTATCGCCATCAAGACTCCCGCCCGCGAGGCTCTCGCCACGCTCCGCCTCAAAAAGTCCCGCGTCGCAATTGTGGAAGACGCCACCGGAAGGCCGATTGGATTAGTGACGGCGAAAGACCTCGTCGCCCCGCTCACAGGTGAACTCGCAGGTTTATGAACACAGCAGATGCAACGAACGCAAACTTTTCGAACGCAAACTACCCAACACGATTCTGACCACAGGAGTATCGCGATGCAAACCTTCTCACGTCGCACTGGCAACGGCACCGGAACCGTCATCCTCATCGCCGCCGTACTCGCGCTCGTCGTCATCGCGTTCGTCCGTTCACGCAGCAGCGGCGATGCCGGCCACACCACTCTCGTCGGCTTCGACGCCGCAGTTCCAATCGATACCGCCCTCGCCAACGGCAAACAAGCCGGCAAGCCCACGCTCCTCTTCTTCACCGCAAGCTGGTGCCCGCCATGCAAGCAAATGAAGAAAGAAGTGCTGCCCCAGGAAGCCATCGCCAACACCATCCGCGATCAATTCGTGGGCGTCTACATCGACATCGACAACCGCGCCGCCGACGCCCAGTCCTACGGCATCACAGGCGTGCCCACGTTCATCATCATGGACAAAGAAGGCAAAGAAATCGCCCGCACCAGCGGCGGCATGCGAGTAGGCGAGTTCCAGCATTTCCTCACCGCCCGCTGAGTGTTCAGCCGCCGCCCCAAACGCCATATCCTTCTGTCAACAGGAGGGTGCCCCATGAAGAATTCGCGTTTGCTCATCGATTCCCGTCGTGCTGGTCGTTCGCAGGTTGGCATGCTGGCGGTTGCCTTGCTCGTTGGTATGGCAGCCGCTGTCGTCATCGCTATGAAGTTCAAGAAGCCGGTGCCAGAATTCAGTCTTGTCGAACAGCAGCCGATTGCGATCGCCCCAACGCCCGTCGCACCCCGCGACATCTCTTACTTCGACCACGACATCTCGCTGATGAACGCAAAGAACAAGGCCATCAACGACAATAACAAAGACGTGCTGCTCTACTTCACGGCAACGTGGTGCGGCCCTTGCAAGCTCATGAAGAGCGATGTGCTCCCGCAGCCCGAAGTGAGTGATCTGATCAAATCCAAGTACGTCGCAGTCTACATCGATATCGATAAGCGCCCCGAAGACGCCCGCAAGTTCGGCATCAACTCCGTGCCCGCATTTGTCATCACGCGTAAGGGCGAGGAACTCTCTCGGCGCAAGGGCTTCCAGATGCAGCAAGGTTTCATCGAGTGGCTCAAGGAAGCCCGCTAGCTCACCACCATCGAAACCAAGCCCGTTACCAAGCCCGTTACCAAGCTCCTCACGCCAACGCGTGTACAAACAATCCCGTCGCGAGCTTCGGATAGAAAAACGTGCTCTTCTGCGGCATGAGCTGGTTCGCCCGGCTCACATCCCGCACCGCACTCAGCGGCGTGGGCCGCACAATCACGGCAAGCTGCGCAAATCCCTTGCCGCCGCCCGCGCCGGTCTCCTCGCCGCTGCCAATGGCTTCAACTTCCGGAATCGTGTGCGGAAACGCCCACTTCACGGGCTGCCCGCCATTCAGCTTGCCCTGACACATCTGCTCAACAATCACATACTGGCAAAACGCAACCGAAAGCTCGCGCCACGCCCGAGGCTTCTCAGGAAATCGCGCCGCAAGCATGTCAGGCTTCGCCGGCTGCGCCAGATATCCGCGCTTGCTCGCAAAATCCCACAACGCAAATCGCTCCTCGCCCAAATCGCTGCGAGTCGCCAGCGCCGCATCCAGCTCCTTCATGCTCCCCGCAAACGCCGTCACGCGAATCGCATCGCTACTCGCCTTCGCAAAATTCTCCCACGAGTAATCCTTCATCCCGCCCAGCACCCGGTGCGTGGGCCAAATCACCAGCCCCGGATCGCTCATGCTCACCAGCACCATCATGCTCCGCTTCGCCGGATGATCCGCCGCCAGCGCGCCTTGTTCTTCCAACTGCTTCAAATAGCTCAGCCCCGTCGTATACCGATGGTGCCCATCCGCAATAAAAATGTCTTCGCCCTTCAGCGCCGCCTGATACGCCCCGATCGTCGCTGCGTCCGACACCGTCCACAGTTCATGCAGCACACCATCGCCACCCAGTTCCTTGCTCATCGTCGCCGTCATGTCCGGCCCACGTTTGCTCATCACCTCGCGAACCAGCTTCGTCGCAACCCCTTGCTCATCCGCATGCAATCCAAAAATCGGCGACAACTGCGTCTTCGTCGCCTTCATCAGCGCCATCCGATCTTCCTTCGGCCCGCTGAAAGTTTCTTCATGCGGCAACACCCCGCCCCCTGCTCGCGGCCCAAACGCCACCACATCCGTCGTACAAGCCATGCCGCACCGCTGAATCAACTCGCCATCCGCCATGAATGACTGCCGATACGCAAACATCGCCGGCGTCCCGCGCTTGCTCAACACCCCGCGTGCAAGCAAATCATTCAGCGCCTTCGCCGCACCCTCATACGCCGCCGCTGGCCCCAGCTCCTTCGCCGGCGTGTGAGGCAAATCAATCCCCACAATGTTCGCCGCGTTCTTCGCCAGCAGCCGCGCCTTGCCTTGTCCATCCAGCACGTCATAAGGCGGCGCAATCAGCGCCGAAGCATCGCCGGAACCAGACAGATATTGCATCGCATGAAACGGGTAAACAGTCGCCATGCCCCAAGCGTAGCTGGAACTCGCGCTCACGCCCTCCCCCACGCGTCCCTATCGTCCCTCATGCCCTCCGCCCTCGTCATCCGCGCCCCAGGCACCAACTGCGACCAAGAAATGCTCCGCGGCTTCACCCTCGCCGGCGCATCCGCAGAACTCCACCACATCGACGCCGTCATCGCCAACCCCGCGATGCTCGACCGCTTCGATCTCATCGGTTTTCCAGGCGGATTCTCCTACGGCGACGACATCGCCAGTGGCCGCATCTTCGCCATGAAACTCCGCGAGCGTCTCTACCCCGCCCTCCGCCGCGCTCTTGATCGCAGCGTCCCCATGATCGGCGCCTGCAACGGCTTTCAAACCCTCGTCCAAGTCGGTCTCCTCCCCGGCCCCGAAATCGCCCGTAATTGGCCCGACACACCCCCCGCCCAATCCCTCGCCCTCTCCGACAACACCACAGGCCGCTTCGCTGACCGCTGGGTGGGCGTCACCTATGAACCTCGCAGCGTCTGCGTCTGGACGCGAGGCCTGGCCGAAACCTTCGCACCAAACGCCGCCGACGTCCAGCAACTCCCCGTGGCCCACGGCGAAGGCCGACTCGTCGCCGCCGAACCCAAAGTCCTCGACGCCCTCGAACACCGCGGCCAAGTCGCACTGCGATACACCGACAACTTCAACGGCAGCGAACGAGCCATCGCCGGCATCTGCGACTCCAGCGGCCTGGTCTTCGGACTGATGCCCCACCCCGAACGCTACCTGACCTGGCACAACCACCCCTACTGGACCCGCCTGCCCGCCGGCATCAAGCAAGGCGACACGCCGGGCCTGATGATGTTCAAAAACGCCGTCGCCGCCGTAATTAGTCGCGGCGCCAGCCGGGTCGCCGCAGGCTCGCCGGTACTTGCTTGAGCCTGAACCGCCAGCTTTTTCCACTCCCGCAAAAATTGATCGCGTAAATTTCCTGATTCGGCAGACTTTGCCGATATCATGTCCTGCCGCGTTTTGGGTTCCTTGTCGACACGGAGGTCGGCACCCGACTCGGCTTGTTCGCCGGCTTTTGGCGTTCGAGCCCGTCGTGCCCCATGCGCAAGAGCACGGCGGCTCAACGGTTCTGGAAGGACCGGAAGGAAGGATGGATCCGATGAAGATGCATAAGGGAATGTTCGGTGTTGCGTTGGCCCTCGGGCTGACCGGTCTCATGCTCGGCGGCTGCAGCAACAAGAAGAAGGCAGGCGACCTGGCTGCTCAGGAGTCTGTTGAACTTCGCGAACGCAACGCCACCCTCGAGCAAGGCAACCGCGAGAAAGACTCGCGCATTGCAGAACTCGAAACCAAGCTGGCGGAATGCAGCACCGTTGCAGTGGCACCCACACCAGCTCCCACCTCGGGTGGTTGGCAGCCCCAGCCGAACGGCTACACGCCTCCGGCTCCGCAGCCACGGGTTGAGAACGATTTCGTCGCGAACCCCGATGGCAGCGCCCAAGCCACGATCGCAGGCAATGCTCTGTTTGACTCCGGCAAGACCACGATCAAGGACAGCGCCAAGCGCCAACTCGATCGCATCGCCAAGGAACTCAACAGCAACTACCGCGGCGCAGCCATCCGTATCGAAGGCCACACCGACAGCGACCCCATCAAGAAGAGCAAGTGGGCCAACAACGACGCACTCAGCCAAGCTCGCGCTGATGCCGTCAAGCAATATCTCGCCAGCAAAGGCGTGAGCGCAGGCCGCATGAACAGCATCGGCTACGGCAGCACCCAGCCCAAGGGCACCAAAGCCGCCAGCCGCCGCGTCGAAATCGTCGTGACCAAGTAATTGGCTCATAGACCGCCCCGACGCCGGACCTGAGGCCCTGCGAAGGTCCGGATCAAAGTTGATAAGAAAAGCCCACGCCTCCGCGGTGGGCTTTTTCTATTTCTCCCCCTTCTTTACACCTCCTCACGTTCTCACCTCTTCACACTCCGTCACTTCATCACTGTCTCCCAAGAAACTCCCAGCCCCCACTCCTGATGCAATTCTTCCAACATCATTTCATCCGAATTCTCGCGAACAATCAGCACTTTCCACTTGACACGTCTGCATCTACGCCGCAAACCTTCACGAAGCAACACACGTTCCCCCACGGGCAATTCAGTGCTCTTGTTCAGAGCAGCCGTGGACGAAACCCAGCGATTCTGGGTGCCTGTGACCTAGCCCGATTCATTCGCGGCTCGATATCACGTCTGGAGATTCTGTCTCATGTTGAAACTTGCTTCCTTTACCGTTGTCGCTCTCGCTGGCTCCATCGCTTCCGCTCAATGCAGCGAGAAGTCCTACACCAAGTCAGACTGCGGCGACAAGAACAAGACCGCCCAAGTGACGCATGCCAGCTACGACACGCAGGCCACCAAGGACATCGTGGACACCGCCATCGGCGCTGGTTCATTCAAGACCCTCGTCGCCGCCGTGCAAGCTGCCGGCTTGGTTGACGCCCTCAAGGGCCCAGGCCCCTTCACCGTCTTCGCCCCCAGCGACGAAGCCTTCGCCAAGTTGCCCGCCGGCACCGTCACTGAACTGCTCAAGCCAGAAAACAAGGCCAAGCTCGCCAACATCCTCAAGTACCACGTCGTCAGCGGCAAGGTCCTCGCCGCCGACGTCAAGACCAGCAGCGTCGTGACCCTCGCCGGTCAACGCGTTGACCTCAAGGCTGACAAGGGTGTGATGGTCGACGGCGCGAAGGTCGTGACCGCCGACGTCATGGCCAGCAACGGCGTCATCCACGTCATCGACACCGTCATCATCCCCAGCGACAAGAACATCGTCGAAACCGCCGTCGCTGCCGGTTCTTTCAAGACTCTCGCTCGCCTGCTCGAGCAAGCCGACCTCGTCGGCGCCCTTACCGGCGAAGGCCCCTTCACCGTCTTCGCGCCCACCGACGAAGCCTTCGCCAAGCTCCCCAAGGAAACCGTCGAAAGCCTCCTCAAGCCTGAGAACAAGGACAAGCTCGCAGCCATCCTCAAGTTCCACGTCATCCAAGGCCGCGTCTTCAGCGATGCCGCTGCCAAGGGCGCAACCGTCAAGACTCTCAATGGCCAAGAGCTCACCACCAAGAGCGAAGGCGGCAAGGTCCTCGTTGGCAACGCCACCGTGACCGCCGCCGACCTTGACACCAGCAACGGCACGATCCACGTGATCGATACCGTCCTGCTGCCCAAGTAATCCCTCGCTTGCGTAAGCCGTTCAAGCGAACGCAAGTTCTCCGACCATACTCGCACGAAAGTGCGACCACCAATCGGGCGTGGCCAGTGCTCCACTGGGGTACAGGCCGCGATTATCCAGCACATCCCATCCGTTTGTGAGTAATTTTTCAGATGGCACATCCACGCACACCCAAACCACGAAGCGACTTTCGGAGAAGGAACTCCACAAACTCGCGTCGCACGTTGCGCGCGGTTGTGCGGAACACAGGAATTGGCAAACGCCGGAACGTGGCTGCGATTTCTTCACCAACTCCGATCACAACGCGAGCGAAGGCTTATAATGCCCGCGTTGACGCTGCTCCTCGTGTCTCTCGCACGATGACGCAACCGTTGGCCAAGTCGGAGGCCCCAGTCATTTCCGAGTATCTTCTCCATCGCGTAAGTCGTGGTGACTCTGAAGCAGTCAAAGAGTGCATCGCGCGTTTCGGCGGCCTCATCTGGACGCTCGCTCGCCGAGTAGGCTTGCCCGAAAGCGAATCCGAAGACGCCGTCCACGAAATCTTCACCGAACTCTGGCGCCACGGCGGCAAGTACGACCCGACCATCGCGAGTGAAACCGCTTTCGTCGCAACCATCGCGCGCCGCCGACTCATCGACCGCCGCCGCAAAATCGGCCGCCAACCCATGAAGCAACAACTGCTCGAAGAAACCTCGCCGGGCGAAAGCAATGCCTCCAGCGATCGCGCCTTCGTCGTCGAAGAAGCCGGCCGCGCCGAACGCGCACTCGAGCAACTCTCCAACGAACAACAACGCGTCCTTCGCCTCAGCGTCTACGAAGGCCTCTCGCATGAACTCATCGCGCGCTCAACCGGCCTGCCTCTGGGAACAGTGAAGACCCACGCTCGCCGCGGCCTCATCAAGCTGCGCGAAATGCTGGGCGTCGAAGGTGGCCCCGTCGCCCCCGTCGATGGCAGTGAAGGAGGTGCTAAGTGAACACCTCTTCGCAACAATACAACAACCCGCCCGAGCGATACCTCGAACTCGCAGCCGACGCCGCCGTGGGCGAACTCGACGCCAGCGAAATCGCGGAGTTTGATCGTTACGTCGCCGAAAACGGCGACATCACACCCGAGATGGACCGCACCGCCGCAATGCTGCAACTCGCGTTGCTCAAGACCGCCGATGTGCAGTCCATGCCCAAGTCGCTCGAAGCACGGCTGATCGAGTCCGCCGACAAGTTCATCAAACAAAAATCAACCGCATCAACCAACGGCCCCAGCTATACCAACGGCCCCAGCTATACCAACGGCCAAGCAGCAACTCGCAACAGCTACGCCACCCCCGCGCGCACCAACGCGACTGCAACGCCCACTCCCGACCGCAATCTCGCACACCGCGACATCGCCGGCCGCATCGCGCCCACGCGCATGTCGCCCCTCCCCTGGGTTCTCGCCGCCGCCGCTCTCACCATCGCCGCCGTCGGCTGGCTGCGCCCCAGCGGCAACATCACCATCCAACCGCGCGACGACCAACCATTCGCCGCCGCTCTCGAAACTTCCCCCGACCTCGTCAAGGCCTCTTGGGGTGACTGGGACAACCCCGAAATCAAAGGCGTTGTCGGCCAAGTCGCATGGAGCGACACCGCACAAACCGGCGTCATGACGTTCAAGGGCCTGCCCGTCCTCGACGAATCCAAAGAACGCTACCAACTCTGGATCATCGACAGCCGCGGCATGGAACAACGCATCTCAGGCGGCGTCTTCAACGGCGGCCCGGGCGAAACCAAAGTCCAAATTAAGCCCGGCATCCGCGTCGTCGGCGCCGCAGCCTTCGCCATCACCATCGAGCGCCCCGAAGGCACCTGGGTCAGCGACATGAAACGCCGCGTCGTCATCGCCAGCAAAGGCTGATGCCCGACGCCCCCTTCCCGACACCGGACCTGAGGCCCTGCGAAGGTCCGGATCAAGTTACCAGTAGTTCACACTCCATAGCACTCCACCCCAAGCCGCCCCCCCAGCGGCTTTTTCATTGCACAAACGTAATCACCCTATACCCCCAACTCACCAAAACCACCCCCGCAATTCCCCACAACACCGCCGGCTTGAAAATCGAAACCGCAATCCGATCAACCCGGCTCCCCGTCACCGCCGCATACCCAGCTAGCCACGCCGTCATCGCCGTCACCACGCACAGCAGCATCGCCGCCGGCTGATTCTTAAACGCCGTCACAAACGCGCCCTTCGCCGTCCACGCAAACGTCGTCGTATACCCGCACGTAATGCACGGCTTGCCAAACATCGCCAACCACCCGCAAGGCGGCAACCCCAACCGCGTGTGCGACCCCATGCCGCGCGCGCTAGGCTCGAGCAAATACGCCGTAATCAGCACCGTCAAACACGCAAGTGCAATTCCACCAGCCAAAATGCGAGCAGGAGCGGCGAGCATGCGTGATGGTATCACACGAATAACTCATCACTCCGGCGAAGCGCCGGCCATGCTGCACAGCACCGCACCAACCGGCAATCGCGCACCATTCTGAAACGCCTGCCACGCCATCGGCTTCTTGTTCGCAGGTTGCACCTCAAGCAGTTGCACGCACAGTCCATCGCCGCAGGAAACCAGCCCGCTTGCATCAACCAGCACGCCCGGCACTTCTTGAGTTGCCCCAATTGTCGCACCAGTCGTCGCACCCGTCATCGCCGCTGCCCGCAGCAATTTCAAAGGCTGCTCATTCACCATCACCGTCACACCAGGCCACGGATTCAGCCCATTGATCTTCGCCCGAATCGCATCCGCTGGCATCGCCCAGTTGATCGCCCCATCAGCCTTCGTCATCTTGCTCGCAATCGTCACCAGCGATTCATCTTGCGTTTGCTGCGTCAGCGTTCCTGCCGCATGTTCCTGCAGCACCTGCTCCACCAGCGCCGGCCCATCGCTCGCAAGTGCATCATGCAGTTCCCCCGTCGTCTGCGTCGGCCCGATCTGCCGCTTGGTTTGCCCCAGCACAAACCCCGCATCCATCTTGTCCGCCAGCGTAATCACGCTATTGCCCGTCACGCTATCGCCCGCCACCAAGCTTGCATGAATCGGCGCCGCCCCGCGCCACTTGGGCAGCAAACTCGCATGCAGGTTGATCGCAAACCGATCCGCGAGCAGCTTCTTGCCCAAGTACTGCCCATACGCAATCACCACCCACGCATCACGCGCGATGTCATGCGGCAACGCTCGCACCTGCTGAGCAAACGCCGCGTCATTGCACTTCTCCGGCTTCAGCACCGGCACCAGCGGCAAGTGCTCCGCCGCAAACTGCGCAATAGGCGTGGGCGTCAACTTCCCACCCCGCCCCGCAGGTTTGTCAGGCTGCGTCACGATCGCATGCAACTTGTGCGTTTGAGCAAGTTGCGCCAGCGTGGGCACACCAAACGCGCCCGAGCCGAAGAAGACGAGGTTGAGTTGATCGTGCGTCGTTGTTGACATCTGTGGCAGCGTAGTGCAGTCAAAAAAAACAAACGGCTCGCCGAAGCGAGCCGTTTTGGTTGAATGGCGATGAAAATCAATACGGAGGTGAGATTTCCGTGCTTCCAGGTTGCGGGTACGGGCGGTTGAACACACCTGGGAAGTCGACACCCTTCAAGCCACCACGAGTAAACTGATAATGCTTGTAAAGTTGAATGCCAACGGAGCTCTGAAGGTCAGCAAGATCCCAAGGCCTTGCATCGAGACTCGCTTGCGGAATCGTGGAGGGAATGGGCGGTGCTGTCGGGGACGCATTGGGGTCAGTACCGAGATTGGTGTCGCGCGTCCGCCGAGTCTGCACCGATTGATCGTAAGCCATCAGCGGTTGACGCGATTGCGGAACGGCGTAATAGAATCGCCGCTTGCCATCGTGCCGGGCGACTGAGTCAAAAAGCTGCACCTTTTGAGCGGTGAATCGAACGTCAGTCAAGAGACGCTTGCCCATGAAGTTCACACGACCGGGCACACGGTATGCAAAGTACGTTCCGTCGGGTGCTGGCCCAACAGTTGCATCATCGTCATTGTTTGACCCAACGTCGGGCGAAAAGCTAGCTGGCACAACTTGATAAGACGAGCTGTACGGCCAACGACGAACGTTGATGGGGGGCTGAAGCGGCAGGAACGCGCCTTGGGTGTATTCCCCAACGTTCTGCCAGCGCAGACGATTGGCGTCCTCAGGACAGACCACCGCCTTTTCTGGGAGTCGGCTCGACACGTAATCCTGCAGCACAAGGTGGGTGTACAGAATGTGCGGAATCCATCCCGTGCCGCCTTCGCCACCACCGCCGGTCAATGCGCCGACAGCAAGCGTCGAGGCGTCTTCACCCGTGCGACGACGAATGATATCAGCCGCCTGGAAAACCGCAGCTTCATTGTCGCTGCCGGGACTCTGCAAGTCCGCGAAAGTCGTAATGTTAGTCAGGTCGGCGCGCCAGCTGAAAGAATACAGCTTGTCTCGGTAGTCGGCTGCGTAGCTGTGAGTCGCGACGCCTTGGTTCTTCATGTTCGTCTGGCACACCAAGGTCCGGCCCGTCTGCCGCCACTGTCCAAGCGCCGGCAGGAGGAGGCTGATAAGCAACGCGATGATGGCAATGACCACCAGCAGCTCAATCAGCGTGAAACCTGCGTTCTTCTTCTGACTCATCATCGACCGTACTCCAATTGCTCGCCCACTACGCGAGCGGTGCTGGTCTGGGGACATCTGCCCCTTGGTTGCGAACGTCGCTCTCATCCGTGGAGCGGCATGTTTGATCTATAGCACATCGTGTACGGAGAACCCGTTTCGATGGCCCACGTCTACTGCCTTCCGCACTCTGTGCCGATTGGTTGCGATTTTCTTCCGAGTTGCTGTAACTCGTTTTGAATCGCTCCGCCTCGCCATTAGTCGAAAACGGTGGGATGACGTTTAGTATGTATGAAGATCGGCTGTTTGTCAAGCGCAACCTGAGCGCAATTGCCATCTTGCAAACGCGATGCAGATGTCTGGAATCTCGCGAATGGCAACCCGCCGCGCAACTTTCGCAGCCGTGCGTGCATTTCTGCCACAGTCTCGCTATACTCTCACAAATTCACTCGTTCCATGGAGGGAACTATGGCTCGCATGCGTCTGTTCGTCGTCGGTTCGTTCGTTTGTTCGCTCGTGGTGGTCGCCCTGGCTGGAAGCCTGGTCGGCTGCAGTTCCACTCGCCCTCTTACGCTCGTGCAGCGCGACGGCGACCACTATTATGACACGAAGCGCTGGGATCTCGCCGTCGCCAACTACAGCGAGTACATCACTCGCGCTCCCGACAACAACGTTGTGCGCGCAAAACTTGGCGAGTCACAACTCAACAGCGGCGACCCGCGCACCGCCATCGAAACCCTCAAAATCGCGCTCGATGTCGATCCGCTCAACGACCGCATCGCCGACCAGACCGCCGAGGCCCTCTATCAGGCTGGCGAACGCGAGGGGCTGACAACGTTTGTGCATCGCATGGCCAGCGAACGCGGCCGGGTGAAGGACTATTTGCGGATCGCCGACTACATGGGTCGTGTCGGACACGCCGACGAGGCGCAGACGGCGCTGGTCGCAGCAGCCAAGATCAGCCAAGGCAACAACTTCGAGGTGCAGATGGCACTGGTGGAGTTTTACGGCTCACGCGGCGACAACGAACGCGCCATCGAGCGCCTGCGCATGGCCTACTTCCTGCAGCCCGAGAACAAGGAACTGCTCAAAGCCATTCGCGATATCGGCGAGATTCCCGGACCCAGTTTCGCCCTCGCCCCGCGCGAGATGGAGGTACCACGGGTGACGAACGCGCTGGAGCCGGTGATTCAGACGAAGTGACAGAAGTGTTTTGGGGACAGTTGTTTACAGCACGGGCGGGCGGCTCGTGCTGTTTTGATTTGAAAGTTTCTTGACAGGACCGCAAACGATAGTATACTTCATCCGGCTAAACGGATGAAGACTGCCCCGGCCATTCCCCTGCTCGACCTGCTCGCGGCTCTGAGTGACCCGACGCGGTTGCGGCTTTTGCGGGTGCTGGATGCCAACGAGCTGTCGGTGGGGGAGCTTGGCAAGGCGTTGCAGTTGCCGCAGAGCACGGTGAGTCGGCACTTGAAGGTTTTGCTCGATGCGGGCTGGGTGGCTCGCCGGAGTGAGGGCACGGCGGGGCTTTTCTCGATGGGTGAGCTTGTCAGTGACGCGCGTGAGTTGTGGAAGACGATTCGCGTGAATGCGGTAGAGCAGTCTGAGGCTCGCGAGGATGATGCGCGGGTGCGGGCGGTAATGGCGGAGCGGAAGACTGACAGCTTGTCGTTCTTTGGTCGTTACAGCGATCAGTGGGATGCGATGCGGGCGGAGTTATTTGGGCCGCGATTTACGGGTGTGGCGATGCTGGCGCTGCTGAATCGGCAATGGCGTGTGGCGGATTTTGGGGCGGGGACGGGCATTGCGACGCATGCGATTGCGCCGTTTGTGCATCGGGTGGATGCCGTTGAGCAGAGTGAAGCGATGTTGGCGGTGGCGCGCGAACGCATGGGCGCGGCGGGGTTGAATAACGTGATGTTTCACCAGGCTCCGGTGGAAGCAACGCCCATTGATGCAGCGGTGATGGACGCGGCGGTGGCGGTCTTGGTGTTGCACCATGTGGATGAGCCGGCGGACGCGATGCGGGAGATGACGCGCGTTTTGGCGCGAGGCGGCATAGCCCTCATTGTCGATATGGTCGCGCACAATCGCGAGGACTACAAGCGCACGATGGGGCACAAGCATCTGGGCTTTTCGCGCGACGAAATGAATTTGCTGATGGAGCGAGCGGGGCTGCGAGATGTTCGATATGTAGAGCTGCCGGTTGAGCCGATGGCGAAGGGGCCGGGATTGTTTGTGTGTGTTGGCGTAAAGAAGTGAAGCAAAGTACCCGAGTACCGAAGTACCGGAGTACCGAAGGAAAGACTGTACCGACAGGTTTGATTTCGTGGGATTGCACACCGCAAGACCAAAGAATTGAAAGGAACTGAGCAATGACGATGACTGCGACGACGATGAAGCCCAGCCAGTCCACTGGCGATTTCAAGGTGAAGGATTTGAGCCTGGCTGAACTGGGCCGGCACGAGCTGCGTTTGGCGGAGCATGAAATGCCCGGCCTGATGGCGCTTCGCGCGAAGTATGGTCAGTCCAAGCCTTTGACTGGCGCGAAGATCGCTGGCAGCCTGCACATGACGGTGCAGACGGCTGTGCTGATTGAAACGCTGGTTGAACTCGGTGCGGACGTGCGCTGGTGCTCGTGCAACATCTTCAGCACGCAAGACAGCGCGGCGGCGGCGGTTGTTGTGGGCAAGAACGGCACCGTGGTTGACCCCAAGGGGATTCCGGTCTTTGCTTGGAAGGGTGAGACGCTGGAAGAATATTGGTGGTGCACCGAGCGCACGCTGAGCTGGCCCGACGGCAGCGGCCCCAACATGATCCTCGATGACGGCGGCGACCTCACGCTGCTCGTTCACAAGGGTGCAGAGTATGAAAAGGCTGGCAAGGTGCCGGCGTTCAATGCAGCCAGCGAGCCCGAAGAGTGGGGCGTGATTCTGCAACTGCTCAACGCGCAGATGAAGCTGAGCTCCACGCGCTTCACCAAGATGCTCGCGGGCATCAAGGGCGTGAGCGAAGAAACCACCACGGGCGTGCACCGCTTGTACGAGATGGAAAAGAAGGGCGAACTCAAGATTCCCGCCATCAACGTCAACGACAGCGCGACGAAGGCGAAGTTCGATAACCTGTACGGCTGCCGGCACTCGCTGATTGACGGCCTGAACCGCGCGACCGACGTCATGCTCAGCGGCAAGATTTGCGTTGTGCTGGGTTACGGTGACGTGGGCAAGGGCTGCTGCCAGGCGCTCAAGGGACAGGGCGCCCGCGTGGTTGTGACGGAGATCGATCCGATCTGTGCGCTGCAAGCGGCGATGGAAGGTTACCAAGTCACGACGCTCGAAGACATGCTCGCGACTGCGGATATCTTCATCACGACGACGGGCAACAAGAATGTCATCACCACCGATCACATGCGGATGATGAAGGACAAGGCCATCGTCGCGAACATCGGCCACTTCGACAACGAAATCGATATGGCTGGCATGTATCACGACAAGACCGTGCAGCGCGTGAACATCAAGCCCCAGTACGACGAGTTCGTGTTCACCAAGTCAAGCGGCGGTCGCCGTGAGCACAGCGTGCTGGTGCTGGCGGAAGGTCGCCTGATGAATCTGGGCTGCGCCACGGGCCACCCCAGCTTCGTGATGAGCGCGAGCTTCACGAACCAGGTGGTTGCTCAGATTGATCTGTGGGCCAACGGCAACGGCAAGCCCACGATGGCTGGCATCAAGTATGAAGCGGGCAAGGTCTACGTGCTTCCCAAGAAGCTCGATGAGATGGTCGCTCGCTTGCACCTTGACAAGCTGGGCGTGAAGCTGACGGTTTTGACGGACGATCAGGCGGCGTACCTCAACGTGCCGAAGGATGGACCGTACAAGCCGAATCACTATCGGTATTAAAGTCAGAGGCACTAGGGATTAGGGACTGGGCACTAGTGAAAGGCAGAGACGACGCGGGCGTGCTGGGCATGCCCGTGTTTTTTGTTTTTGCTCGTGTAGAGCAAAACGTAAAACGCCCCGCGCGGGGCGGGGCGTTGTGTGACTGTGGTCAAGCTGGTTGTTCAACGCTTGCGGCGCGACGCGGCACCTGCGGCAAGGGCCAAGATGAACGCGCTTGCGGGTGCGGGGATGTACACGCCTGGGTTGGCGAGGTCGATGTATTCGGGGCCAGCGGGGAAGATGGGGTTGGGTGCGAGGCGTGACTGGTAAATGTCGCCCACGGCGGAGATGACCCAGTTGTCATTGGTGGTCTGGCCAGTGGTGCCATTGAATGGACGATTGCGTGAGACGCCGCTGCCGCGAACGAGTTCGGTATAGCTGAGGGAGTCGACGAGCGTGCTGGCGTTTTGCGTGAAGGAGTTGTAGATGTTGATGGTGTCGGCGTTGCCGAGGTTGGAGAGTTGGGCGTAGGAAACGACGCGGACGGAAGTTGGGAGATTCCAGTAGGAGCGGAAGTTCTCTGGCGTCATCTGGGTGAAGACGATGCTCTCGCCGGCGGCAATGGAGCCGACGCTGGGGCCGAAGTTGTTGGGATCGTTGACGTTGTTGTCGTTGTACGACCAGGTGGAAACGTCCACGGCGCTTGTGCCGAGGTTGGTGATCTCGAAGAACTCACGCTGGCGATTGGCGCCGGTGCCTGGACCAGTCAGGCCTTGGCCTTCGGACATGAATTCAGTGATGCGGACGTTGGCGTGGGCGCAGGTGGCTGCGGCGAGCCCGACCAGGGCGAAACTCAAGAAACGCATGCTTTCTCTCCTCTTGAAGCGCCGATTTGGCGGTTCTATGGAGAAAGAAAGGCGATGTGGAGTGCGTTTTCAAATCTGGGAGCGACAAGAGTTGATGAAGTTTGGAGCGCATCGCGGGCGTGGGCGGCAGGTTTTCCACCGCCGGACGAATGAGAGTTACAGGTCCGTTCGGCCCCTTTCGCGGTGCCTTTATATGCACTAAACTAACGGTTCCTCGGAAGCTGCCGCGTCATGGATGGCGGGTGGCTGGTTTGATCCGCTTTGGATGAAGGATGCACATGGCTACTCCTGCAAGCGCGTCGGTTGGTACGCCGGCTTTGGGTTCGGAAAACGGTGCTGCGGCTGCGAAGGCGAAGGTGCCTCAGCGGACGTGGGCGATGGTGCGCGAGCGCAAGAGCGGGGTGCCTGAAGGGGTGTGGCTGCGGTGCGAAAGCTGTGAGAACATGGTGTATCGCGGGAATCTGGAGAAGAACCTCCATGTGTGCCCCGAGTGCCAGTTTCACCATCGGATTTCGGCGTCAACGCGGGTGGAGCAGTTGGCGGATGAGGGGTCGTTTGTGGAGTTGCATGCGGGGTTGCAGCCGGCGGACCCGCTGAAGTTCAAGGACCTGAAGGCGTATCCGGATCGGCTGCTCGCGGAGCAGATCAAGACGGGGCAGCGGGATGCGATCAAGGTGGGGCGGATGTTTATCAAAGGCCGGGCGGCGATGGTTGCTTGCTTGGATTTGACGTTCATGATGGGGAGCATGGGGAGCGTGGTGGGGGAGGCGATTACGCGGGCGATCGAAGAAGCGACGCGCGATAACTTGCCCATGATCATCGTGAGTTGCTCGGGTGGGGCACGGATGCAGGAAGCCGGGTTGAGCCTCATGCAGATGGCGAAGACTTCGGCGGCTCTCGCGCGGTTTGATGATGCGGGTGGGTTGTTTATCAGTGTGTTGACGGACCCGACCACGGGCGGGGTGACGGCGAGCTTTGCGATGCTGGGCGACGTCATCATCGCGGAGCCAAATGCGTTGATTGGATTTGCTGGGCCTCGCGTGATTCAGCAGACGATTCGGCAGGAGCTGCCTGAGGGGTTCCAGCGGAGCGAGTTTTTGATGAAGAGCGGGATGGTGGATAGGGTGGTGAGCCGGTTGCAGTTGCGGAATGAGTTGGCGCGGTTGATTGACTATGCGGGGAAGTGAGTTGAGCGGCTGATTGGGTTGAGGCCCGTGGCGTATGCTGCGATATATGTCAGAGTCGCAAGCACATCAACTCGGAGCAAGGGCGAAGCCCGCGTGGTGGCGTGAGGCGTTGTTCTATGCGAGCATGGGAGTTTACTGCTCGGGTGGGGTGATTGCTGGGAGCCGTTGGGCTGTTATTGCCATAGTGAGTGTTGGAGTGGCGACGATGCTGAGCATGCGAGCGATTTCGGTGCGAGGGTATCTCTTTGCATGGTTGGGATCAGCGGTAGTTTGGGCGATTTCGCAGTGGTGGACGTTTCAAGTTGCTTCGCTGGGATTTGTACCGCTCGTGGCGATTCAGTCGGCATGGTTGGTGCTGTGTCTGTGGAGCTTGCAGCAGGTGCGAAAGGCTTGGGGTTGGCAAGGCGTCGCGCTTGCGAGTGCGTTCGTGTGGACTGGCGTGGAGTTCATGCGCGCGGAAGTCTTTATGGGTGGTTACGCGTGGGGATTGACATCGCAGAGTTTGATTGACAGCTTCCTTGCACGCTTTGCGCCTTGGGCGGGGGTATACGGCGTTACGTTCGCGTGTGCTGCAATCGCCGCTGTGTTGGCGTATTTCGCGGAGAGGTATATCCGCACTCGCGATTTCACCGTCTATGGTGTGCCGATCCCTGAGACGGCGATGAAGCTCCTCGAAATAAAAGCGCGGAGGTTCGGGTTCGCGCTTGCCTTTGTGGGTATCGGTCTTGGTGCTGCGCTTCGCGTGGGAACGCCTGGAGCTGTCGAAACCTTCAACAACATCCGCATCGCTTCGGTCCAAACAAACATCTCGCAATCGAACAAGACGTACTGGACGTTGGAGCAGGAGATTCGGGATTACCGGCGGATGCAGGAGCTGAATGAGAAGGCGGCGGCGGCGGTTGTTGTGCCGAAGCTGATTGTTTGGCCGGAGACGATGATGCCGGGGATTAGTATTGAGCCGGCGGTGGTGGCGGAGATGAACGCGAAGGAGCTGGTGTTCAATCTGAAGGAGGCGATGCCGGCTGAACTGGGGACGAGTGAGACGCGGGTGAAGGCGACGGCGTTTTGGGAGGCGCTGTCGGCGATGTCGGTTCGGACGCAGGTGCCGATGTTGATTGGGGAAGAGGGGCTGGAGGGATTTACGATCAAGGTGGATGACAAGGGGGCGGTGGAGATGGATCAGCGAGCGCGGTTCAATAGCGCGTACTTGGTGCGTGATGGTGAGGTGGTGGGGGAGCGGTACGACAAGCTGGAGTTGACGCCGTTTGGGGAGTACATGCCGGTGATTAGTCGGTTTCCGTGGTTGGAGAAGCAACTGCTTTCGCTCGCGGCGGAGGGGATGAGTTTTGATTTGTCGGCGGGGACGAAGAAGGTTGTGTTTCCGATTGCGAACGGCGAAAGTGAAGTGCGGGTGGTGACGCCGATTTGTTTTGAGATTACGGAGAGCACGGTTTGCCGGGGGCTGGTGTTTGATGGTGACAAGCGGCGTGCGGATGTGATGATCAACTTGAGTAATGATGGGTGGTTTCAGGGCAGCGATGCGGCGAGAGAGCAGCACTTGCGGATTGCGCGGTGGCGGTGTTTGGAACTGGGCACGCCCATGGTGCGGAGCGCGAATACGGGGATTAGTGCGGTGATTGATGCGAATGGGCGGGTGGTGGCGCGGGGTGTTGAGGGGGACAAGGTGGGGTGCCAGGTTGAGGGTGTGATGGCCGCGGATGTGCCGCTGACGATGCGTGCTGATGGGGGCGGTGCGACGTTCTATGCTCGAACAGGCAATTGGGCGGGGTGGGGGAGCATGGGTATTTGGGTGATTGTGACTGGTGCAGCGATCGTACGATGTCGCAAGCTGCGAAAATCGGCGTGATTGCTGGCGGATTGCCGATTCATGCATTGCGTTTGACGTGAGTGGACCTGTGTGCAACTGGAGTGGTGAGTCATGCTGCAAGCCTGTGTGTATCGCGTGTCGGTGGTGGGGTTGGTGGTTGCGTGTGGTTGTGCCGTGAGTGCCTGCAGCACGATGGGGTCGCGCAAGCCGTTGCCTTCGCGCGAGGCTTCGCGGCAAGCAGCGGTGAGCGAGCAGGCGCAGGAAGCACCAAAGACAGAGAAGCCGATTGCACAGGCGTTTGCGGAGCCGCGTGAAGAGCGTGTGATTGGGGCGCGGGTGCCGCAATCGCAGCCGGTGAGTGTGCCGGTGGTGAATGCGGAGAGTGCGGACCTGCCTGTGCAGACGACGGATGTCCGCGTGACGTCGTCGGCGGTGCGTGAGCAGGCGATGGTGATGATCGAGAAGCTTTCGCGCGATGAGAACGCGCAGGTGCGCGGCATGGCGGTGGAAGCAGCGGCGATGAGTCCGCAGCGGCTGCGCGACATCATCGAGGCGGGGCTGAAGGATGACAACACGGGTGTGCGCAGCATCGCGGCGATGGCGGTGGGCAAGAACCAGTTGCGCGATTTGCGGCCGCAGGTTGAGAAGCTGATGAACGATGGCAACAACCATGTGCGAGCGAGTGCGATTTATGCGACGCTGCGCACGGGTGGGAAGGCTGATCAATCGCCGCTCGCGGAGATGTTGTTTAGCGATGCGAGTCCGATGATTTCGCGGCATGCGGCGTTTTTGCTGGGGGAGATTGGCAACAAGAGCGCGGTGCCGCTGCTGCGAAGTGCGGCGATTGATCGCACGAAGCAGTTGCCGCC